>OBUY01000894.1_pt1 | contig 9342 bp, 9 predicted proteins | sample 1475781 | NCBI WGS metagenome assembly OBUY01 (sample SAMEA2579912, study PRJEB22360) | human gut metagenome | biome: human gut; feature: human-associated habitat; material: faeces | place: Denmark | collected 2008/2010 | reverse complement strand
GCAGAGGCGGTGGCGGGAAAGCCTCGACCACGCGTGCGGCCATGCCTGCCTCTGCAGCTGCACCCCAAACGCGGGGGTCGTAGGTCTTCTTGTTGCCGACCTCGCCGTCAACCTTCAGCACACCGTCGTAGTTGCTGAACATGTGGCCAGCAACGGGGCGGGTGAATGCGTACTGGGTGTCGGTGTCGATGTTCATCTTGATAACACCGTAGGACACTGCGTCTGCAATCTCCTGCTCGGTGGAGCCGGAGCCACCGTGGAAGACCAGGTAGAAGGGCTTGTCGCCCTTGCCGTACTTAGCGCCGACCTCGGTCTGGATTTCCTTGAGCAGCTCGGGGCGCAGGTGAACGTTACCGGGCTTGTACACGCCGTGAACGTTACCGAAGGTCAGAGCAGCCATGTAGGTGCCCTTCTCGCCCAGGCCGATTGCCTCAACGGTCTTGATTGCGTCTGCAACGGTGGTGTACAGGGAGTCGTCGATAGCGCCTTCAACGCCGTCTTCCTCGCCACCAACGGCACCAATCTCAACCTCGAGAACGAGCTTTGCCTTGGAGGTACGCTCGATCAGCTCAGCAGCGATCTTCAGGTTCTCGTCCAGGTCGATTGCGGAGCCGTCCCACATGTGGGAGTTGAAGATGGGGTCTTCACCGCGAGCAACAGCCTTCTCGGACTCTGCCAGCAGGGGCAGGACGAAGCCTTCCAGCTTGTCCTTGGGGCAGTGGTCGGTGTGCAGTGCAATGTTCACGTCGTACTGCTTAGCAACTTCGCGTGCGTATGCTGCGAAGGCCAGGGAGCCAACGACCATGTCCTTCTTGGAAGCACCGGACCAGTATGCTGCACCACCGGTGGATGCCTGGATGATGCCGTCCGAGCCAGCCTCTGCGAAGCCGCGGATTGCAGCGTTCAGGGTCTGGGAGGAGGTCACGTTCACTGCGGGGTACGCGAAGCCCTTTTCCTTCGCGGTCTGCAGCATTTCTGCGTAAACTTCGGGGGTTGCAATAGCCATATGCTGACTCCTTGGATAGATGCGACCGGTTACCAATGTTGGGCCGGTTCACCATATTTTGTTGGCGCGCGAGACGCCTCCTACTCGCACTATTTTACCAAGATACGACTTATTTATCGTTAATTTTTTGTGGGTTTTTTTGGGTTTACTGCAGCGAAATTTCCGCGAATTACCGCGGTAAAGTAGAGGTGTTAATGACTTGATGTCTTCTGTGCGTGCAGGCCAGCGTACACATCACCCGGACGCGACGAAAGGAACCTCCCATGAGCAAGGCGAGCGCTAAAAATAATCCGAAACAGCTCGACGCAAAACGTGAGAAGCGCGCCCGCCAGGCGCAGCGTCGTGCTGAGCGTGAGCATCCGAATGCGGCGGCTATTGCCCCGGTGCGCGCGCAGTTGGATGAGGTTCTGGAGCGTAAGAGTCGGCATGTTTTGGGGCATGGCGATATGGCGAAATCCCTTGAATTGATGGAGAAAATGCGTGATGAGGGCGCGAGTGACCACGAGATTGATGTGGCGCTTGCGGATGCGAAGCTCCCCTCGGTCGTGCAGGTGGGCCGTAAGTCGTTGATGCGCTGGCCGAGCTGGTGGTGGTTGAATCGTCGTGAGCGCGCGTTGCGGGCGAAGATTGACCAGCTGATGGAGGGGTAAGTCCCCGTTTTGAATAGGTTGTGAGAGCACCCCGCTGTGGGTGCTCTTGTGCTGTGCGGTGGTGGGGTAATTGATTTTTTGGACTCAGGGTTCAATTAATCTATTTCACAAAACAATGAAAACCACACAATACAACATGAACCAAATATATTCATAAGATATGCATTATATGTATATAAATTGTTACGTGATGTGAGTTATATTTACCTAAATTACCGTGCTATAGTCATTACAACCCGCAGACGTGTTCCCAACCACATTTCGTGTAGCACGTGCTTCAGACGTAACTATCCAAGGAGGTATAGCATGAGCACCTCACCGAACAAGAACCCGCAGACTTCTGCAGCGGATCAGTACACCAAGCCCCCCACAGACGACCCGTTCGCACACGAGCAGGAAGGCTTCCACAAGGGGCTTGGCGCACGTCAGCTCCAAATGATCGCCATCGGTTCCGCTATTGGTACCGGCCTGTTCCTGGGCACCGGTAGCCGCCTGCAGGACGCAGGCCCCATGCTCGCCGTCATCTACGCCGTCATCGGCTTCTTCGGCTACCTGATCCTTCGAGCCCTCGGCGAGCTGATCCTTCACCGCCCTTCCTCGGGCTCCTTCGTCTCCTACACCCGCGAATTCTACGGCGAAAAGGCCGCATTCGTATCCGGATGGCTGTACTGGCTGAACTGGGCAATGACCGCCGTTGCAGACGCCACCGCTATCGCTATCTACATCAGCTGGTTCGGTCGATACAACCAGTTCTTCGCAGATATTCCCCAGTGGCTTAGCGCATTCATCGTCGTTATCGTCACTGTGGCTCTGAACCTCATCTCCGTGAAGCTCTTCGGTGAGCTGGAATTCTGGTTCGCACTCATTAAGATTCTTGCCCTGCTGTCCTTCATGGCGGTAGGTATCTGGTACCTGGTCTTCGGTGAACCCATCACCGGCGTCACCCCCGGCCTGAGCCTTATTGCAGCCAATGACGGCTTCTTCCCCAACGGTATTCTTCCCGCTCTTATCGTGGTTCAGGGCGTTGTGTTCGCCTACGCCGGTATTGAGCTGGTCGGCACCACCAGTGGTGAAACCAAGAACGTTGAGAAGGTTATCCCCCGCGCTATCAACACCGTGATCTGGCGTATCGCGATCTTCTACGTTGGTTCCGTGGTTCTGCTCTGCCTGCTCATGCCCTACACCGCATACAAGGATGCAGAGTCGCCGTTCGTGACCTTCTTCGACGCTATCGGCATTGACGGTACCGCACCGATTATGCAGCTGGTCGTTATTACCGCGGCTGCTTCCTCGCTGAACGCTGGCCTGTACTCCACCGGCCGTATCCTCCACTCGATGGGTGTTGCAGGTTCGGCACCGAAGTTCACCACCAAGGTGTCCCGCTCCGGCGTTCCGGTGGCAGGTATTCTGCTCACCGGTGTGATCGGCCTCTTCGGCGTTGTGCTGAACTTCTTCGTTCCCGAGCAGGCGTTCGAGGTCGTGCTGAACATCGCATCCGTGGGCACCATGGCTAGCTGGGCGGCTATTGCAATGTCGCACCAGAAGTACCTGAAGCTGGTCGGCGAGGGCAAGTACAAGCGCCCCAACTACCGCGCACCCGGCGGTCGCTTCAGCGACTGGGCTGTGATGGTGTTCCTCGCTGTTGTGATGGTGCTGATGGCTCTGGATTACCCGGTGGGTACCTACACCCTGGCATCGCTGTTGCTGGTTATCCCGCTGCTGATTATCGGCTGGTACACGGTTCGTGACCGCGTCAACGAGATTGCTCGCGTCCGTGAAGGCTACACCGGTTCCGTGCCTGTGATTGCTGCCCGCCCCGTGGTGAAGAAGCTCGTTTCGGAGCCTCGCACCCACATTGACCTGGGTGAGCTGGACGCTGAGGACGAGGACAAGCCGAAGGGCAGCTAACCCGACCGGCAGCCTCCGATCCCGTGATATCCCAGTGAAATCCCGGTGAAGGCGATGAGGGGGTTCTAGACCCTAGCCCGTAGGTTCCAGGAGTTCTAGAACCCCCTCCCTGCACGTCTTTCCGTGTTCGCTTCCGTATTACATCCGTGTAATACATAAAGCAAAGTACATATCTACAGCATTTCTAATACGGTGTGTCCTGCAATATATTTTGAGATAATAGATATCCGCAGTGACCACCAGATGCACAAAGAAGTTTTGTGCAGATATTCAAAGGAGAAAATCATGACTGAACGTCCTAGCGCACACGCGGTGGAATTTGTTGACGTCGCCTCGATGGCGAAGTGGATTCAGAAGGACGGCGTAGGCAACATCATTGCCGGCATGGTCGACTTCCTCGAAGAAGACTTCAAGAAGTGGCAGAGCTTCGACAAGATCCCGCGCGTCGCCTCCCACACCCCCTTCGGTGTGATTGAGCTGATGCCCACCTCCGACAACATTACCTACTCCTTCAAGTACGTGAACGGCCACCCGTCGAACCCGGCACGCGGCTTCCAGACTGTGACCGCGTTCGGTCTGCTCGCTGACGTGGACAACGGCTACCCGGTGTTCCTGGCTGAGATGACCCTGCTGACCGCGCTGCGTACCGCCGGTGTGTCCGCTATGGTTGCTAAGCACCTGGCACGCAAGGATTCGAAGAAGATGGCGATGATCGGTACCGGCTCGCAGTCTGAGTTCCAGGCGCTGGGTATGCGCGCTGTGCTCGGCATTGAGGACCTGTCCGTCTATGACGTTGATCCGCACGCGATGGAGAAGTTCCGCCGTAACCTGGAGCCGCTGGGCTTCCGCATCCACCTGGCTAAGGACGTGGACGAGGCTGTTGAGGGTGCAGACATTATTACCACCTGCACCGCAGATAAGCAGCAGGCGAAGGTTCTGCTGGACCGCCAGGTGAAGCCCGGCGTGCACCTGAACGCTATTGGTGGCGACTGCCCAGGCAAGACTGAGCTGGAGAGCGAAATTCTGGACCGTTCCACCGTGTTTGTTGAGTTCCCGCCGCAGACCCGCATTGAGGGCGAGATTCAGCAGAAGGACCCGGACTTCCCGGTGGTGGAGTTCTGGAAGGTTCTGACCGGTGAGGAGCCGGGCCGCGTGTCGGATGAGCAGATTACCCTGTTTGATTCGGTGGGCTTCGCGATTGCTGACTTCTCGGGTCTGCGTTATGCCCGTGCGGCTACGCAGGACACCGACCTGCAGCAGTTCATTGACCTGGTTGCTAGCCCGGATGATCCGAAGGATCTGTACTCGCTGGTGAACGTTAACGTTCCGGTGGGCTAAAGAGCTAAGCAGCCTGACGCTGAGTGGCCTTGAGCTGGCGGGCCTGTAGGTGCGCTGGCATGGGCTGCGAGGTTGAGAGTGAATAAAGTGAGGGCCGGGGAGTGGTGACACTCCCCGGCTCCTTCTTGTGCAATTTTTGTGTGGGCAGATTCTCTTGTGCGCAGATTTCATATGGGCAACCCGCGGCTGGTTCACCCGTTCTGCCCTTCAGCGGGTGCGACTACTGGCGGGTGGCAATAATTTCGCGCGCCTTCGCTATCTTCGCATCACGATCGGCCTTCAAATCATTCAGCAACGCCTGATTCTTCTCAATCAAAGGCCCCTGATAAGACGCCTCAACATCACCCAAACGCTGAGCTAACCTCACCTTCTCACTACATTGAGCTTCAATGATCGCCAGGCGGATAACCTCCTCCAACACTTTGGGATCATCAGCATTCAGATTGGCCGTTTCTTGGCTCGACCATTCACCATCCCCGGTGCGAGGCGTCAACCCTTTCTCACGCTGACAGTCCCACCAATCTGAGCGGGCTTTCTTCCATTCAGGGTCACCCTGCGCGCGTTGGTACGCTTCGCCACTGATACGACCGACAGGGCGGTACTTTTCCTCATCAAACTTGAGCGCATCCAGTTCTTCCCGATGCTCTTCGCGGCAGCTAGCCTTGACGTCTTCAGGGATGCTCTCATAAATCCTATACTGCTCTTCTCTGACTTTGCTGGACGTAAAATGATTCGCCGCATGCTTCACATTCCAGGAGCCGTACTGGGAGGCGTCGCCAGAAACCCAGCCGTTTTCTAGAATTTCAAAATCGTAGCCTTTTTTCGCATAGCACTCTTTAAGAATCAACAATGACGCCCTAACCGTTATATCTTCGGCCTGGTCACTCCTATCGTATTCGTCGAGCGGAAGAGTAATATAGTTATTTTCAAAATCTAGCTGGGCTTTGAGGCTAGTATCTTTAGGCGCAGCGGCACAGGAACTTAAAGCTAAAGCAAAGCAGGCGAGTAGGGCAGAAGATTTCTTCATTGTTACCGACTCCTTTCAATCGGGAAAGTCAGGAGGAGCCCACAAACATTGGGCTCCTCCATCACAATTATTAGTTGCACTGTTCAGTTCAAACAGAAGATGTTATTGACTAGTGGCGATAATTTCACGCGCCCTCGCCACACGCTTTTCTTTCTCCTCTTTCAACTGGTTAAGCTTCGCCTGATTCTTCTCAATGAGAGGACCCTGATAGGACGCCTCAAGATCACCCAAACGCTGAGCCATACCCACCTTCTGGTTACATTCCGCTTCGATGGTTGCGAGGCGAATTTCCTCCGGCTTGGCTTCTTCCTTGCCTTGGGAGGAGGCCATAAGATGCGCGCTTTCTTCGGACATCCAGTCGCTCTCTCCTTCCCTGGGGGTTAGCCCGCGTTCACGCAGGCAGGTCCACCATTCTGAGCGAATATTTTTCCACTCATCGGTTTGGGAGGCGTAGGTGTATGCCTGTGAGTTCAGCTCTCCTACAAACCGGTATTCTTTTTGATCAAGTTCAACATCAGAGAATACGGTTTTCACCTCTTCTTTGCACCGGGTGTTGATGTCGTCTGATGCTGAATCGTCTGAGCCTCGGAACTCCTTCTGGGAGTACCCATACTTTTTGGCGTACTCGACATTCCAGCTGCCGTACAGGCCTCCCGGTTGCGGGATGTCTACTGAGGGCACGGCATAGGACTGACCGTGGTGCGCATAGCACTCGGACATGAGCGTGTGCCACGCCGTGCTCACCGTACGGAGTGTGAGTTCATCAAAGGCGTACTCGTCCAGTGGAAGGTGTACGTAGTTCTTTGAATAGTCGAGAACAGCTTTTCGTGAGGTGTCCCGCTCGGCGCTACTGGAGCAGGACACGCACGCCCCAAGCAGGCAGAATACTGCTACCGCAGAGAGAGCCTTACGCATAGGCTTTTCTTCCTCCACATATCAATCAGTAACTCTTAATAGAACTAATTCGATCTTCCCAGGTTTCTCCCCAATGTAGACTATCTGAGATACAACGCAAACAGTTCAGATCAGAGCTCGTAAAGAAACGTCGACCAAGATGTCCGTAGTCTTCGTAATACATATTTCCGTATTCTTTTTTACCCATAGTAAGCGATGAAGCTTTATCGTTTGCCTTATCACCAACGTACCAAGTATCACCATTGTAGACCCCAAGGTAACCCTTATAGTTCCCGTGTTCCCACAAAATTGATGCTTGTGCCGGAGGTGCTACCGCACCGAAAGTCACCGCAGCCACACAGGCCGCAACAGCAAGAGACTTATTAAAGATCCTCATCAGAATCTCCTTTCAAAAGAATGACGTCACGGTCATTCATACCCACAACCCGCAACCATTAGCGAGCCGAAGTCAGGAAATCCATCGCATGCCCCAAACCGAAATTGAGAGTGCGATTCTCATATTCCCTGTGACTTGAATTAACACTAGCACACCTAGACTATTTATTTAGTGACCTAAATCACTTGTGTGATAATATGTGATTTACCCACTTTAGATATATTCAAATATTATTTACCACATTTACAAGGCAAAAAATCCAGATAACATCACGCAACCCCACCACAAACAACGCATCAAACCCCGTGGGTACCCACATTCATGTGAAAAAATCAACACCCCACCCAAACAAAAAATCACCCAATACCCCCATAAAAACCCCAACAAAAAAGGTTCCGACGCGCACACAACGCATCGGAACCTTTAAACACCTCATAAACAGCCGCCAAACTACGACGGAATCTGACCAAACACATGGCGGCGAACCCACGCATGCATCGCAATACCCGCAGCCGTCGCCGCATTCATCGAACGCGTCGACCCAAACTGCTCAATCGACAGAGTATCCCTAGCCGCCGCATGCAACTCCTCCGACAAGCCCGGGCCCTCCTGACCAAAAACCAGCACACACTTCTTCGGCAGATCATACGTCTCCAGGGGCACCGAATCCGGAAAAATATCAATACCAATAATCTCCAGGCCCTCAGCCTGCGCCCACGCCACAAAATCCTCAATCGTCGGATGATGACGCACATGCTGATAACGATCCGTCACCATCGCACCACGACGATTCCAGCGGCGACGCCCAATAATATGGACCTCCTTCGCCAACATCGCATTCGCAGTACGCACCACCGTGCCAATATTCAAATCATGCTGCCAATTCTCAATCGCCACATGAAAATCATGGCGGCGCGTATCCAGGTCAGCAATAATCGCGTCCATCGACCAGTAACGGTACTTATCCACCACGTTACGGCGGTCACCCTCACGCAGCAGCTCCTCATCCCAATGGTCACCCTCAGGCCACGGGCCCTCCCACGGGCCCACACCCACCTCAAAACGGGCAGTACCCTGCTCAGTACCCTCAACAGCCTCAGCTACAGTCGCCTCCGCAGGCACAGCCTCAGCCGCCTCACGATTCTCAACCATCACAACCACCTTCACGCCAACAACCAGCGCCACGACCGGCGCCCACAGAGCCATCTTACAGACAAAAACCCGCACCACCAGCCACACACAGCAGCCAGCGGCACGGGTTCACCCGCCGCAACGGGAACGTCTTAAAAATTCACGAAATCCTAGTCCAAACCAGTAGAGACTAGTCCAGGCCCAGCTCGTCCTTCGAGTACGCGTACAGGCACGGGACGCCCGCAACCTCTTCCACATGCTCCTTAGCGCCGATGGCTCTGTAACAAACCACACCACCCGCCACAACCTCAGCGCCAGCCTTACGCAGAGCCTCAACAGCAGTCAGCGCAGAACCACCGGTAGTGGAAGTGTCCTCAACAGCAACCACGCGGCGACCCTCAACGCTCGGGCCCTCCACCTGACGGCCCATGCCGTAAGACTTCTGAGCCTTACGCACCACAAACGCGTCAATCGCACGGTCCTGATCACCAGCGGCACGCATAATCGCGGTACCCACCGGGTCAGCACCCATGGTCAGGCCGCCAGCAGCCTCAAACTCGATGCCGTTCTTATCCAGCAGGTCCAGCATGACCTGACCGACCAGGCGAGAAGCCTCGTGGTGCAGGGTGATGCGGCGCAGGTCAACGTAGTAGTCGGCTTCCTTGCCGGAGGCGAGGACCACGTGCCCGCGCACCACAGCCAGCTCCATAATCAGCTGGCGCAGGCGTTCACGGGCTTCTTCAATGGGGAGGTTTTCAGAAAGCTTAGTCATAGTTCAAGTGTAGCGGCTCACGTGCAGGCGGCGCAGGCTATTCCCTGTGCTATTCCAGCGCTAGGCTATTCCACCACGCGACCCACCGACGGCGGCAACGCAGCGCGCAGCTTCGTGAGCATCTCCTCGTACTCGGCGGCGGGGTCGGAATCGGCAACCACCGCACCACCGGCAGCGCGGGACACCGTACCCTCCTCGTGCGCCACGAGCTACTCGACC
>OBUY01000893.1_pt1 | contig 9349 bp, 13 predicted proteins | sample 1475781 | NCBI WGS metagenome assembly OBUY01 (sample SAMEA2579912, study PRJEB22360) | human gut metagenome | biome: human gut; feature: human-associated habitat; material: faeces | place: Denmark | collected 2008/2010 | reverse complement strand
AAAGCGGTGTCGGCGCGGTGTTGTAGCCGCGCCGACACCGCTTTTTTAAATATCATAAAGAGAGTAAGAGAAACTAATTTTTCATAACTCTCTATTTATAAAGAAAAATCAGCAAAAACTTGTTTTTGCGTGGGGTGTGGTGCTTTTGGTGGTGAGAACCACCAACCTGTTGAGCCTTTTTGTGGAGTGGGTTAAATTATTTACGGATAAAGTCACCAGAGGTGGAAAAATGAAAAAATGGATGTTAGCCATCTGCCTGATGTTTATAAATGAGATCTGCCATGCCACTGATTGCTTTGATCTTGCAGGCCGGGATTACAAAATAGATCCTGATTTACTGAGAGCAATATCATGGAAAGAATCCCGTTACCGGGTTAATGCCATCGGTATTAATCCGGTAACGGGATATGGCAGCGGACTGATGCAGGTAGATTCCCAGCATTTTAACGAACTGGCCCGCTATGGAATTAAGCCGGAACATCTGACAACAGATCCCTGCATGAACATTTATACCGGTGCTTATTATCTGGCAATAGCCTTTAAAAAATGGGGCGTCTCCTGGGAGGCCGTTGGTGCATACAATGCTGGATTCAGGAAGACCGAACGCCAGAACCAGAGACGTCTTGCCTACGCATCAGATGTTTACCGGATTTATACCGGGATAAAAAGCAGTAAAGGTATCCGGATTCCGGCCACGAAGAAATCACTTCCGGAAATTAACAGCGTGCAGAACAATTAATCTTACAGGCATTGTCAGATACCGGTTATGCCGCAAAAGCGGCATGGAAGGCCACACACAAAAATATCATATGAGTGACAATACTGACTGGCCGAAGCCCCGCGAAGCAGTAACCCATCTTATATATACCCGGTAACTGCGCAGCCTCCTGCCAGACCATTTTCGCGGGCACAATATTTACAGACAACCGAAAAGCCAGTTGATGAAATTGAGGTATATCAGACGACACAGCGATGCCGAAGAATGATAATATAAGTAAAGCCCCGAAATTTTTCCGGGGCTTTACTTATATTATCATGACTTCCACTTTCTGAACTGTTCGGCAATCACCCATAACGCCTTGTTGATTCTTATATCACCATCAATACCTGTAATGGCTCTTGTCCTGGTATTTTTCCCGGAGGCACTTCGCCCCGATAATCCACCTTTTATCATATTCTCCTGAACCCGCTGCCAGGTTGTCCAGAGATCGTTCTGTTTATCCTCCCGACGACGGGGAGTAATTATCTGTTCAGGCGTCACTGGCGTTTTATTTTCATCTTCATACCTGACCATCAGTACAGCTCTGCCAAATAAATGTTGCTCGTCACTGTTAAGATGAATTTCTTTCATCGCCTCCATATTATCAGTGACCTTATCAAAGATACCGAGTACTTCATACGCTCCCTCGATAACCTGCCCGACAATATCACCTTTATGTGGAACGCGGATTTCGCCAAAATTATTTCCGCACACCAGGCCATTTGTGCAGACAAAACGGAAAATTCCGGGGATCATCTGATAACTGGATGAACCATCATGTGAATTAAGCAGGATAATTTCAGGAACTTCCTGCCCGTTAATATGCCCTTCCCTGCGAAGACGTAACATATGTTTACTGTATTCGCGACGTCCCAAATCACGAACCCGACTCTGACAGGCAAAGAATGGCGGAAACCTTCATCACGTAACTTATTGATGATATTGATTGTTGGAATATACGTATAACGTTCACTCCGGGACTCATGTTTATCACCGGAAAATACCGAAGGCACGAACTGCATTAATTCATCATCCGTTAAAGGACGTTCACGGCGGATGGAATTATACCGACCAAAACGGGAAGCTAATCGCATAACAGCTACTCCTTTATGAAAGAATAAATTTAATAAAAAATTTTTCCGCTTAATATCATCCCCCCCCCAGCCACCATTAACAAGATTGCAACAATCAGGAGGAATATTCATCACATCCGGTCAGCAGATCGCCCGGATATCGAGGCCGGCACGCTTAATCTGACGCAGGAACTGTTTGAAGTGATCGACTTCCGCAATGTTGATATGGCGGAACTGCGTATCCCCCCCCCGGCTGAGCGCGTAGCTATAGCTGAAGGCCATCTTTTCCGGGTGGCTTTTGCGATATTTTTTCAGCTCAGTCAGGCTGCTGAATTCCAGGACGTCCCACTCTTCCCCGGTGTTTTTTTTCTTCCCGGCAACAAGAAGCGTGTACGACGCGGTGTTAACGTGGATATTTCGGGTACTCATCCTGCTTTCTCCTCTCTCTGGTTTTCAGCCCCCATCATCTTTTGAGTTTCGGGACCCGCCGCAACGACGTGAAGCGCGGTTTGCGAAACGGCGTTGCCCCTTACATCCCAGCGGCCTTTTGCCGGGATGCCAAGAGCGCAGGCCACGGCGCGACAGAGGCGGCGCGACCGGAACGGTCGCTGCAAGCCAGGGTTTCGCGTCAGGGATGGAAGCCCGCCAGGGCGGAGACAGCTTCGCTGGCTCCGTTCACGACAGCCCGCCCCGCCAGGGGGACGCCCGGAAAAGGCATAAGCAGGAGAACAACAAAACAGACAATAATCAGGGCAGCAGTAATCAGAGTCAGAACAGGAGGAAAAAGAGAATAATCAAAGGGAAGGTGATGTGATTTCTGACAGGTCATAAACAGAGAAGGCGGGGGAAAAGAACGGGCGCCGCAGGCGCACGTTCATCCCCGTTCCCGGAGGGAAACGGCCTTCCTGGCAGTCTGGTTGTTCATGCCCGTACAATGCCAGCAAGGAGAAAGGGGCCACCGGCGAACCAGCAGCCCCTTTATAAAGGCGCTTCAGTGCAGTCAGACCAGCATCAGCCCTGAAAAGGCGGGCCTGCGCCCGCCTCCAGGTTGCTACTTACCGGATTCGTAAGCCATGAAAGCCGCCACCTCCCTGTATCCGTCTCTGTAACGAATCTCGCACAGCGATTTTCGTGTCAGATAAGTGAATATCAACAGTGTGAGACACACGATCAACACACACCAGACAAGAGAGCTGCGTGGTAGTTTCATGGCCTTCTTCTCCTTGCGCAAAGCGCGGTAAGAGGCTATCCTGATGTTGTCTAAGCATGCAGGGGCCTCGTGGGTTAATGAAAAATTAACTACGGGGCTTTTGTCCTTCTGCCACACAACACGGTAACAAACCACCTTCACGTCATGAGGCAGAAAGCCTCAAGCGCCGGGCACATCATAGCCCATATCCCTGCGCGCTGACCACACTCACTTTTCCTGAAAATAACCCGCTCATTCAGGCTGTTTACGGGCAATCCGTGTGATTGTTGCCGTATCACGCCGCCTCCCGGAGTTTGTTCGGCACCATCCACCGCTCCATCTCACGGACAGCATGACCGGCCTCCTTTGCTGCCAGACTGGCTTCCGCGATAACCTGCCAGAATGGCATATCCTGCCACTGCCAGCGTTCCATTCCGGCCAGTGACGGAAAACGCTCGCCCCACTGCCAGAACAGGGTTTCCAGGTCATGCTCTGCCACCCGGTCACTCCAGCGTGCATGCCAGCTTCCGACTGTTTCCGGTGAATGGAACGCCAGTTCGATTTCAGCCTGGGCGACCAGCGCCTGGTACGCACGGGCTTTCTGCTCTGCCTCCCGTGCCTGCCGACGGCTGTACTTTTGCATGACCAGCGCGGATTTATGGCGGCTGCGCTCCCTGACGCGGAACCGCACCAACGGAAACAACCGCTCTACTGCATCGCCGGGAAGGGGAAGGAGGCAGACCTCGCCCTGTGTTTCAATCAGCACATCGATGGCATACAGCCACTGAAGACGGTTGCCGTGCAGTTCTTCTGCGGTCAGGGACGGCATGAAAAATCGCAGGTCAGACAGCGATATCCGGCGGCTTCCGTTCAGACAGCGGAAAAACGCCCCCGCATACGGATATTCCGCCAGCGTGTTCCCCTGATGGCGGCGTTTTTCTGTCTCCGCCACCGCCCGCCATGCGGCCTGTTGCTCTGTGCTGAGGGGAACCAGTGCCTGTGAACGTACGCTCATACCTGACCTCCTTCCGCCATCAGGATATGGATGATGTCGTTAACGCTGTACCCCTGCGTATCCAGTGACGCCGCCAGTGCCAGTGAATGGCTGACGGCTTCCGATGCAAACCGCCGCTGTACCTGAACCACCGCAAACGGCTCACCACCGGCATTCACCAGAACCAGCACCCAGACCTGAGAGACATCGCCCGGTGAACATAACGCCAGGTGAAAACGTTCGTGGGCAGGCGTGAAACGGACCTGGACGGGGAAAAAGCCGCCAAACTCGCTGCCGTACTCGCCGTTCATCGTCCAGTTATCCGGCGCATCCAGCTCCCGCATCACGGCGTGAGTCAGCTCACGGCGTTCATCACTTCCGGCAGCCCGGATATCTTCATATTCCTGTGCGTTCATGGTCTGTAATACATTCAGGGTCAGTTCAGTTTTCATCACGGTATCTCCCTTGCTGCCGCCCCGTCTCCGGCGGGGCGGTGTGGTTGTTCATCAGGCGGCATCAGCCAGGTTATCGGTGCGTTCAGTGGCATCTGTCTGTGGATGTGGTGCACACATCCAGCCAGGCACCCAGCGGTTGTCTTTCATATGGTGCTCTGCATGTTCAGCCGCATCACCTTTCTTCATCTTCTCCGCGTCCCGTGCGGCACCGGACAGTCCTGCCTCATTCAGGGCTGCGATAATCTGCGGCTTTTTCAGGTGTCCGAAGAAGTTTGCTTTTGTCGGCTGCCACCAGTCGCGCATGTGAAAGCCGATGGCGGTTTCCAGCGTGTCAAGCGGACTGCGTGACGTGTGACCACACTCTCGGGTCTGGACACCGTTAAGACTGCACGCGGTACAGAAGCTGAGCAGGGATAACAGCACCTCCTGGCTGAGTGACAGGAACGTCGTCATGTCCCGTGACCATCCCTCCGGTAACAGGGCCGCAAGACGGGCTTTTTCTGCCATCAGCACCAGGAATGCGGCACCTTCCTTCCCTGACGGCGCATCGCTGGTCAGCGAATAATGTTTACATTCCAGGCTGATTTGTGCTGGTTTACTGTACGCCCCGCTGCCAAACACATTCAGGCAGAGCGTCCATGTCAGCAGTGCCAGAGATTTGTCCGGCTGTTGCATCAGCGCTGCCTGGACTGCCAGCGTGCGCTCTGAGGACATTTTCGTCAGTAGTGGCAGACTGATTTCCTCCACTGACGCTTTTTCCTGCACCTGTTCCGTGCGGTCAGCGTCGTCAGCCGCATCATCCTCACTGCGCAACTGCACACCACGCTGGACACACACATTACCGTAACGCCAGGACACCACCACACCGCTTCCGGCACGCATCTCCGGCGTCCACGCTCTGACCTTCGCCATGCAGCGCATCAGCTTCATTTCTGCTTCCAGCAGGTCGGATTCCTCACACTGATTTTCCAGCGCGTCGTAACGCGTCATCAGTTCGTTCAGGCGTTCTTCTTCCGCCTCCGTCAGCACCGCTTCCGGCTCCGGCAGACTGCGGTATGTTCCGGCATCCTCACGGCACTCACCGACAGGCTCCATGCGTCCGGCGCACCATTCCCAGCCTTCGGCTTCCCGAAGGAACTCTGCGACAGCCTGGAGTTTTTCCAGCAGGGCAGCATCGAGCGCCACGCGGTCGACATAACCGTCCCCGTCATCGCTGAACAAATCGGTGCGCAATTCGTCTGGCGAGAAGGCATCAGCCCCCACAAAGCGGAATTTAGTGTTGTCCTTCACTGCCACTTCACTTTCCGTAATCAGGTTGCGGATAACCCGCACATCCGGTTTACCGCCCCATCCTGACTGGCAGGCCGCTTCAAACACCTGCACCTGACGCGCGGTGTCGTTCTCCAGCGCCAGCGCCTGACAGTGTTCGGTGGTGATGCGGTCTTCTGCCAGCGCATCGAGGATGACAGGCGCAAGGTCAGCCAGTTTCAGCATTCGCTGAACGTGGCGGGGTGAATAGCCCAGCAAATCACCGATTTGTGCAGGTGTTTTGCCTTCCTGCGCCATTGCGCGGAATCCGGCAATCTGTTCGGCAGGGTGCATATCCCGACGATGACCGTTCTCGGTCATCGATGCGGCAGTCGCCAGCTCCTGCGGAATGACCTTCACACGGACAGGCCAGTCAGCCTGAATGATGTCACGCTCTGCCAGCATGTTGAGTGCAGCCAGTCGGCGACCACCTGCGGCGACACCGTAACGGTCACCAGGCAGGGTATGCACGACCAGATTCTGCAGCAGTCCGACGCCCTTAATGGACTCCGCCAGTTCGCTGACGGACTCCGCAGAATACGGCACCGTGCGCACATTCAGCGGTGATTTAATCAGCGAGGCCAGCGGCACGCTCACTTCCTCCGTCTGCGCCAGCAGGGCAGACAGGACAGTTTCCTGCGTTTTTACAGATTTACGGCTTGCTTTGCGGGTGGTTTCTGGTTCACACTTCGTTACAGGCATAATCATCCCCTTATAATTGCTTATGTCCTGCCGGACGTTCGCGCGTCCGGCACCTCTCTTACTTAAGAATCCCGAAATCACGGATGGCATGGTTCATCCAGTACCCGGCACCGTCCTCAAAATTCCAGGTACGCCAGACCATTGTTCCGTTATTACGGACAACCAGGCGAAAATGTTCTCCGTGGTCATCCTCGATAAAGACGTTCCGGTACTGTGCGGCAACGGCTTCCGCCTGTTCGCGGGTAAAGGAGCCGTCCGGCAGTCCCTGAAGTATTCTGAAATATTCGCTCATCCTCATATCTCCGGTGATGCCCCGCACAGGGCGGGGCGGTTGTCACAGTCAGCCCGATCAGAACGGGATGTCGTCTGAAAACCCGTAATCCTCCCCCTCCGGCGTTTGCGGCTGAGGCTCGGGCTGCGCGGCCTTACGTCCACGGCCTTTCGTTTTCGCGCCACCTTTTTTCGTCGCGTCAGCACTCTGTGGCTGCCCATTCTGCTGAGGCTTCGGTTGCGCCTGAGCGTTCTGCTGTGGTGCACGTCCCAGCATCTGCACGGTGCCCGTGGTCTTAACAAGAATTTCAGTGACGTAACGGGTGATACCGTTATCTTCCCAGCTACGGGTGCGAAGCTGACCTTCGATGTAGACCTGCGCACCCTTGCGCAGATATTCACCTGCCACTTCCGCGAGCTTGCCGAACAGCACCACGCGGTGCCATTCCGTCTGCTCCCGCATCTCCCCCGTCTGTTTGTCACGCCAGCTTTCTGATGTGGCCACCTGCAGGTTTGCCACTGCGCCCCCGTTGGGGATGTAACGGACTTCCGGATCCTTTCCCAGGCGTCCTACGAGGATGACCTTGTTAATGCCACGAACTGCCATGATGTGTCTCCTTCTGTTGATGTTTTCAGCCCCCATCATCTTTTGAGTTTCGGGAGCCGCGGTTTTGACGTTTTGCGGGGACCTGCCTTTTGTTCCCTCCGGTATTCACCATCACCTTTTTGAGAACCTTCGCCGCAAGGGGCATCACTGCCACGGCCTGACACACCTGTCCTGGGCAGAACGCAAAATTTTTTACCGGGTTTTGGGTAAAAAATTTTGTGGGCTGTTCATTTACCCTGGACAGTCAGTGCGGCAGGTTGTGGCTGTATCAGCCCCGGCGACAGGGACTCATACTGGTGTGTGGCACCCGGCAGGCAATGAGCAGGGACCCGCCGCAACGACGTGAAGCGCGGTTTGCGAAACGGCGTTGCCCCTTACATCCCAGCGGCCTTTTGCCGGGATGCCAAGAGCGCAGGCCACGGCGCGACAGAGGCGGCGCGACCGGAACGGTCGCTGCAAGCCAGGGTTTCGCGTCAGGGATGGAAGCCCGCCAGGGCGGAGACAGCTTCGCTGGCTCCGTTCACGACAGCCCGCCCCACCAGGGGGACGCCCGGAAAAGCCATAAGCAGGAGAGGAACGGAAAGAAGAGGAAGAAGAGGAAGAGGAAAAAGAAGAAGAACAGTAACAGGCACGGTAACCACAGAAAAATAACATCAGAAAAAAACATTCCGGACACATCACAAACAGGAAGGGTAACGGGCGACGCGTCAGCGTGGCCCGCTTCCCTTCCGGCAGGCGTCAGCCTGCCAGGGGTTTTCGCGCGGGCTGACAGGCGGCCTCCACCGCCTGCCCTGTATCACCTGTTTCTGCTGCCCTGAAGGATATAGTGACCACCGAGGAAAACCGCCTGCTGATTCGCCACAAAATCGCAGATTTCATCAACAATCTGCGCAGTGGTGAGCGGTTTCTGCCCCATCTCACGACGCCGCGCATTAATCACGGCTTTGTAATTGCGCAGAATTTCGCGGGTTTCTGTGCTGATATTCATGACATGTGCTCCCCGTCCAGCGCCTGTAACACAACGTCCATTGCTTCGCGTTCCTCCCTGACGAATGCGTCACCGTCGCCCCCGTTCTCACTCCCGACGGCATACAGGCGCTTCATTTCACTGCCTGCCAGCGCCATCACTTTTTCCAGCATCACCGCCGGGACTGTCACCTGACGGCTGGCGCGCTTTTCTTCCATCAGTTCACGAACAACGCCGTGAACAACGCTGACATCCGCACCATATTCAAAGGCATCGTCCAGCCGCTGCATGACGGTTTCCAGCTCATCGTCTGACAGGTTCCAGTCCTGGGCTATGTGACGCACATCCCCACGGGTCAGCACCACGGCAAAAACGCATTCACTGTCCGGCACGTCTGTATCCAGCACTTCGCGGATAATTTCTTTAACAGTACAGTACATGTTCTCGTCTCCTTTACAGGGGCGGCATTGCCGCCCCGTCCGTTAATCAGTCCAGAGCCGCGTAAATCGCGTTGCATTCGGGGTGAAATTCGATGTGACGCCACAACTGCGCATCGCGCATCCGGTAAAGCTGGGTCAGTCCTGCATCCCCGCTGTCGTGGTACAGCCACAACTGGCGGTTAATCACAAGGGAAGTCAGAATGATGCCTGCGGCATCGGCGCTGACCGTGCGGTCAAACCAGTTTTCACCGTTGACCAGATGAAAACGGTCGCCATCCGGCATCATGTAACCGCCACCGTCCGGCAGGCGGATGAAGTGCCAGAAGCCTCCCTGATATTCCGGCATCATTTTTTGCGCCAGCGCGTACACATACGCCTCGGCATACAGAAAATCGTTGCCAAACAGGTAAGGCAGAAAGGAGAGACGGTCGCACTCTTCAACGTTCAGAGTGACAGGTTTCGCATATTGCATGATGTATTCCTCCGTTGTTCACATATTCCGCGACACCGGGCGGTGCCGTGCCTCCATAAAAGCCGGGCGATAAGGCGGGGATGCACAGGGCGCAAGGGAAGCCGCAGCCTGA
>OBUY01000885.1_pt1 | contig 9410 bp, 9 predicted proteins | sample 1475781 | NCBI WGS metagenome assembly OBUY01 (sample SAMEA2579912, study PRJEB22360) | human gut metagenome | biome: human gut; feature: human-associated habitat; material: faeces | place: Denmark | collected 2008/2010 | reverse complement strand
TTCACCTGCGAAGTGAAGGTATTCAGTAATGTTACCTTTTTCACCGTTGATGATAGGGAACTCAGCATCTGGAGAGAATCCAAAATCAGGATCTTTCAAACCGTTATGTGCGAAATAGTATTCCATATCGCCCCAACCTGATTCTTCGTCAGTACCAACGATGAAACGAACACGTTTAGATACTGGAAGACCAAGATCTTTGATGATTTTTAGGGCATAGTAACATGCCATTGTAGGACCTTTATCATCTGATGATCCACGCGCATAAAGACGTCCGTCTTTGATAACTGGTTCGTAAGGATCTGTATCCCAACCGCTACCTGCTGGCACAACGTCCAAGTGAGCAAAGATACCAAGTACTTCGTCACCTTCACCAAATTCAAAGTCACCAGCATAGTTATCGATATTACGAGTTTTGTAGCCATCGCGTTCAGCCATTGCAAGAAAGTGTTCCAAAGCTTTTGCTGGACCAGGTCCAAATGGGTGTTCTTTGTCAGCTTTGCTGTCATCACGTTCAGAGTTGATACGCAAAAGTGCAAAGAGGTCTTCCATCATGGCATCTTTACGTTTTTCAACTTCTGCTTTAAAGTCTACTGTCATTTCTTATAACTCCTCCATAAATGTAGCTCTTCCTTACCAGAAAAACTACTATATTGTTTATCATTTGAGTCAACTAACCCATAGTAACTCATATTTTAAGATTTGTAAACCTAGTTTTGCGAAAATTTTTAACTAGATATGGTGCATAAACGTTAAAAATCTCTTAGCGGCGCTCAATGATTTCGTCGACTGGTAAACGATAACTTGGTTCAGATTTATCATCACTGTAGCCAACAGTAATCAAGAGCTCTGGACGAAAACGTTTATCAATATCTAGAATATCATTTGTCAAAGACTTGTCAAATCCAAGAAGAATATTTGATGAAATATCTTGATCAGTCAAAGCTAGCACAAGGTTCATTGCAACAAGTCCTGCGTTTAAAGCAAGATATTCACCTTTACTCTTGTCGTCGTATTCTGCATATCTAGCAGGCAATGTTTCCATATAGTAACCAAGTTTTGAATTATCCAATGATTTAACCCCAATACGAGCGATCTTACGAGAGCGTTGCACTAAATCAGTATCTGTAAAGAGTGCCACAACATATTGAGCTTCTTCAACTTGTTTTTTGTTCAAACTTGGAAGATCTTTAGCAAGTTCTGCTTTTTTATCTTCGACGATGACAAATTTCCATGGTTGAATATTGTTAGCACTAGGTGCTAAGGTAGCAATTTCAATTGCAGTGCGTAAATCTTTATATTCTACAGGTTTACTATTAAATGTTTTAACGGCATGGCGCTTTTTGTTCAATTCTAGAAACTTCATTAAGCGACCCTCCTTTTTAATTTTTTTATGCTCTTTTATTTTATCATTTTTAAAAAGACTTTACAGCTATTTACTACGGAAGCGCATACACAAATACAAAAAAAGAAAAAACTAGGATTTTTCCTAGCCTTTCTTACTTAAAGTTATTTTTTTAATACCGAGATAAATCACAACTGAAAGCCAAGATAAAATATTAACCACTATCAAAGCTTTAAACCATGTACGAATGCGGTAAGTAATCTTCAAGGTATTTTTTCCAGCTTTTTGTTGAACAGTAGGCGTGCCAATTCCTGACAAAGTGTAGTCCTTATGACTAAGCCTTTTACCATTAAGCATGAGCTCAGTGTCAGCGTATTTTGCAACTGGAATGATTGCCCAACCACTCGCATCAGCTGTCCAAGTAAATACCAGCTCATTGTCGCCTTGCGTCTTTTTGTAAGCATTCGTATGTCCAAGGACAAACTCTTCATATAGGACGTACTTGTTATCTTTATTTGATTTATCAGCCGGCAGATAATCTGGGGTTGATTTTGAAACGATATCTAGTAGCTTGAATTTATCTGAATCATAAAAACTTGCTCTGACATCTGCAGGGTTACCCCAGATAAAAGTATGTTTTTTACGTTGAATAGGGTGCTTCGTATTGTAATAATCATCAATCTTTTCTTCTTGCAATTGCGACAACTGCACAAAGCTCAAGATATTCACCAAGATTAGCCCAATAGCTACAAATTTTGACCATTTTTTATCGAAGTATTTGTCTAAAATCATAGCTGCCGCTAACAACAATAATACCGTTGCGGGCACAAAGAATCTAAATGGAAATTGAATTAGATTTACCAAAGGAAGATTCAATTTATTGACCGTGTACCATGGGAAAATGCTACTTGATAAAACCAAGAAAATAAAGAATGCCCCTGTCACTACTCGCAAGAGTGTGTCGTAATGACGCCAGTGTCTAAATGAGAAGTACAATTGATACAAGACCACAAAAACCAATGCTTTTGGTGTTAGTAGCCATTCAATGCTACGCTGGTTAACTGTCATAATATAGAGTTTTGAATTGACGAAAGGTTCAACCAGGTTATTACTTTGACCGACAACAACCAAAGCTGCCCAGACGTTTGCTGTTAATAAAAGGCTTAGCAAGACTGATTGGGCACCCTTGAAAAAGACTTCTTTTTTCTTGTCAGATTTGAAAAAGCCGTACAAGTAAAATGGCAAATAAGCCAAGATTAACAAGAAACAGCTAAGCATGTGGACTTGCATCATAACAGCAACCGATACTGCTAGACGAAGCACTTCAACTCTTTTTGTTCTGACAAAATCAACTGCTGGAATCAAGCACCACGGCATAAAAGCGGCACCCCAGCTTGAAAAACCTTGTCTAAACGTCCAGTATTGAACCGAGAAGGTCATCATGTAAAAGACTGCTACACCAAGGGCTATTTTCATTTTGACAGAAGCTCTGCGATTCAAACGATACATCGAAAAACCAGCAATCACACTCAACAAGAAACGTGACAAAAGTTGATAGGTATACCAGTTCTTGCTAATGAGTACCAAAATTCCTTGAAAATAAGCAAAATACGGGCCATATAAAGCATTAACAATTCGACCTGAACTGTAAAAGCCATACAGTGACATAAAATAACTAAAGTTACCCGTCTTAATTTGCATAGCCGTCTCATAAAAACGATTGTAGTGAAATAGGAAATCACTACCCGCAATCACTCCACGAGACGTTAATTGGGGAAGCAAGAGTAACACGGCGACCAAAACAATCACAATGCTTGGAAGCCAAGTGCTCTTTTGACTTAACTGAGAGAGGCCTTGCTTCATTTTTTTAAACATGCGTATCTCCTTAAAAATCCCTATCCATGTTAGCACAGTTTAAAATAGATTACAATCAGAAAAAGAAAGTTTCATGAATGTTTTTCAGATGGTATTAACTTCAACTACAAAAGTTCTCTTTCCATTCTTTGGACATCATCACATTTTACAAATGCAACTTTTTTGTTCAGCTGTTAATGATATCATTCTTTCTTTTCCTAAAATTATAGTTAAATTCTTAACAATCTCTCTTTTAGCTTTTTCATCATAATAGTTAAATATAAACTTATACTTCCGCCTCTTTTTTTGGCTAAATCAAAACAGTTAATAAAAATTTCCTTATCCAAAGGGTCGACCGAGTGTCCAAAAACAATAATATTCATATCATCAACAGTTTCACCTAAATTTTTAGGTTTTTCAAAGAATTTTCTATAGTCACTTCCTGTCTCTTTTATCATTCTTTGATAAAATTTTTGATAGGAAATTAAATCAGGGTTAATATTTTCAGTTTTGTCTTCTTTGTCCTCAATACCAAAAACCATAGTATTAATTGATTTTTGATCACGAGCAAAATCAATTCTTCCATGAATAAAATGAGTATTTTCTTCAGGAATACCAAATAATCTATTTGCAGTATCTGTGTAGTTGAATATTAACACTTTAGCACTTTCAAGTTCTTCAATTGCATCTAAACTACTGTCTTGTTTAACGATTCTTTGTTCAGAATCAAAATCTAATTTATCAAGATAAGTTAAATAAAACTCCAGATAATACGTTAAATCATCAAGTGCTTGAATACATTCTTCATTGCACACATCAACGATTTGTTGCCAACCACTATCCGTATATATAAATCTATAGCCACTTAGACGTGCTATCACAACTTTAAATGCAATATAGTTTGACTTAGTGATGAATTTCTTTTTCAACTTAGTTAAATCATGAGTAGACTTCCATTCAATAATTTGACTATTCTCTTCTAAATGCTTTTTAATATAAGCAATAGCTTCTGCTATATCAGAAATAATAAGCTCAATACCTGACCATTTTTCACCAAGTTTATCTTTAATTTCATTTATAAAATCAAAAAAAGATTGCTTCTGATTTTTAACAACCATTCGTAATTTTTAGTACCAGCCATTTGAATTAAGTCGTCAATAACGTCAGCATCTAAAAAATACTTTGATTCAATATCACCTTTTTCTTCTCTGATACTTTTCAGATTCGACAATAAATCTCTTCTAAAATTTCCACCCTCAGATTCACTATAAGCTTTAAAATTCCTATTTTTTCAAAAAAAGGTACTAGTCTGATTTTCTTGTCATTAAAATAATTTGAAAGACAGTCCAATAGAATACCTAATTTAACTTTATCAGATTTTACTGTATCAGAACTTGAGTTATAAAACTCAAGTTCATTCTGAAAGTCTTCCTCTGAATCACTTTCACTATCTCCCAAAATATCATCAAAATCTTTTAAGAAAAAATCATAATTTTTCACATCAATTTGTTGATTATAAGCTTTTTGACAATATAGTAAAAAAGATAATGAATTCAAAAACCTTAAAAAATCTTCATAACTGGTTTTTCGTCCCATCGCTAGATCAAAGCCATTCCCTAGTATTAAAATATTTTCTACCACGATTATCTCCTTACTATTTCTTCTCCTCAGCCAATTTTTCCTTAACAGCTATGGCAACGTTTCGTGGGACACCACAGTTGATGATGTCGTCCACGTCTGCTTTTTGAATGCTTGGCAAGCTCTTGAAGTGTTTCATGAGTAATTGCTTGCGCTTTGGGCCAAGCCCAGCAATGCCATCGAGTTTTGATGAGAATGAATTTTTAGAACGGAGTTGACGGTGGAAAGTAATGGCAAATCGGTGAACTTCGTCTTGGATACGCTGTAAGAGGAAAAACTCTTCAGAATTTCGTGGCAATTTGACCACTTCTAATGGGTCACCAAAGAGTAGTTCGTGCGTTTGGTGCTTGTCATTTTTTTGCAGACCAGCGATTGGAATATCGAGTCCAAGTTTATTTTCAATGACATCGCACGCCACATTGACCTGACCTTGTCCACCATCGATGATGATCAAATCTGGCGGAGTCAATCCGTCTTTCATCACGCGACTGTATCTACGATAAATGACTTCACGCATGCTAGCATAGTCATCTGGGCCGACAACGGTTTTAATCTTGAATTTACGGTAATCTTTCTTACTTGGTTTTCCATTTACAAAGACAACCATCCCCGCAACTGGGCTTGTTCCTTGAATATTTGAGTTATCAAAGGCTTCAATGCGCACTGGTTTTGGAATATTGAGTAATTCACCGATATTTTCAATAGCGCCATGTGTTTTGCGGATATCTTTTTCTAGCAGGTCAAATTTTTGTTGCAGGCTGACACGCGCATTTTTTGTCGCAAGATTTACCAGCTGCTTCTTCTCACCACGTTGTGGTTTGATGACTTTGGTATCAACAACTGCTTTAACTAATTCTTCGTCAATGTCCTGAGGAATGAAGACTTCTTTTGGAATAAAATGCTTGCTGTCGCGGTAAAATTGTCCGACGTAAGTCAAGAAATCCTCTTCTGGGTCATTATAGTAAGGAAACATGTTGACATCACGCTGAATGAGTTTTCCTTGGCGAACAAAGAAAACCTGCACACACATCCAGCCTTTATCGACATAATACCCAAAAATATCACGGTCCATCATGTCTTGATTCATGACACGTTGTTTGGTACGAAGAGTTGAGATGGCTTGCAGCAAATCACGGTATTCTGCTGCGCGTTCAAACTCCAGCATGTCAGAAGCTTTTTGCATCTTCTCTTTTAAGCCATCAACAATTTTGTTATCTTGACCATTCAAGAAATTCTTCACATCTTGCGCCATGGCAACAAAATAATCATGGTCCACATGACAGATGGTATGAGCTTTACACTGACCTAAATGGTAATAAAAGCAAACTTAGCTGGATTGGTACATTTTTTAAATGGGAAAATGCGGTCTAGCAGACGTTTGATTTCTGTCGCTGCCCCTGAATCAGGGTAGGGACCAAAATACATGGCACCGTCTTTTTTGATTTGTCGGGTAATCATCAAGCGTGGGTACTGTTCATTCACCGTGATTTTGATAAATGGGTAAGATTTGTCATCTTTTAGCTTGATGTTATACTTTGGCAAGTTTTCTTGAATCAGGTTGATTTCAAGAAGCAGAGCTTCGGTATTTGACCCAGTAACTATGTATTCAAAATCTTCAATCTCAGAAACCAAGAGTTCGGTCTTGGTATTATGGCTACCATGAAAATAGCTGCGCACACGATTCTTGAGATTCTTGGCTTTTCCGACATAGATAATCTTGCCGTTTTTATCTTTATGGATATAACAACCAGGGCTATCTGGCAGCAACTCCAATTTATGTTTAATCAGTTCATTCATGGTTTTATTATAGCAAAAAGGCTGTTGCATTGCTTGTTAGGACGTTTAGGAAAAGAAAAACCACTCCCGAGGCTCAGGAAGTGGTTTTCGTGTATGGGATTTAATAAAAGGAGAGCTGGTTAATCATTTGGGACAAAAATCAGGTGTTCGTTGACAAAAGCGTCAAAGCCGAGTTCGCTTAATTCGCGACCGTAACCTGAATTTTTAACGCCTCCAAATGGGATTTCTGGGTGTGATGTCCAACCAGAATTGATAAATGACATCCCTGTCTCAATCTTGGCAGCTACTTCTTTGGCATGATCAATATTTTTTGAAAAGACGGTACCACCAAGACCATAGCTAGAATCATTGGCAAGCGCGATAGCTTCTTCTTCAGTATCAACTTTATAGATAGAAGCAACTGGACCAAAGATTTCTTGATTGTAGATTGGATTTTCTTTGGTGACATTTATCAAAACAGTTGGCATAACAAAGTTTCCTGGGTGGTCAATTGGTTCATCACCATAAACCACAGTTGCACCATTTTCCTTAGCTAATTTGATTTGACCAAGCACTTCTTCTTTTGCGGCTGCTGATGACAACGGTGCTAAAGTTGTCGCTTGGTCCATTGGGTCACCCCATTTGGCTGATTTGAAATGTTTGACCACCATATCAACGAATTTGTCATAGTTTTCTTGACCAACAACGACAAAACGTTTTGATGAGGTACAAACTTGACCAGTATTGTAGAGACGAGCAAAGAAAACGGTCTTATCAAGCAAATCAAAATCGGCATCTTCTAGGATAATAAAGGCATCGTTACCACCAAGTTCCATAGATGATTTTTTCAAATTTGCTCCCGCTTCTGCTGCAATAGAAGCACCACCACGTTCAGAACCAGTCAAGCAAACCCCAACAACACGTGGGTCTGCGATAGCCTTGGAAACTTGGTCATAAGAAAGGAAGAGATTTTTGAATGCGCCAATTGGTGCACCTGCTTCCAAAACCAAATCATCAAATGCTTGTGCTGATGCTGGACAGATTGAAGCATGTTTCAAAATCATCGGATTTCCAATCATAAAGTTTGGCGCAAAGACGCGCATGACTTGATAGAATGGGAAATTCCATGGTTCAACGGCTACCAAAACACCTGTCGCTTGCTTGATGTAATAAGCATCACCATTAATGTTTTCAAGTGGACGTGGTTTCAAAAATTCTTCTGCCTTATCAGCATAGTAATCAGCAATTTCTGCACAGAGGTCCACTTCACCTTTAGCTTCCACGAACAATTTTCCCATGTCTTTTGTCATGACTTCAGCGTATTTGTCAACGTCACGACGTAGCAGCTCAGCAATCTTACGCAATTGAGCTTTTCGCTCTGCTAAGCCACCTTCAGCACGCCACTTTTTATAAAGCGCATGCCCATTTGCCAAAGCTTCCTCTAACGCTTCATCCGTTGCATTGTCAAAAGTCGCAAGAATCTCGTTTGTATAAGGATAAGTTGTTTTATATGCCATCGTACCTTTTCCTCCTTTATCGTTGCTAAATTTCATGCCTTACAACTGTTAACCATTAGATTAATAGTCTTTATTTATAAAATTTAACTAAGGTTTTCAAGGTCATTATAGCACTTAAGGAAACGATTTCAAGTAAACGCTATCATTTTTTAAAAAAGAAAAACAATGCTTGAATAGTCACAAACATTGTTCCTACATTTTCATTACCAAATCCCTAGAAGATGTTGCATCCAGAGAGTGACACAGGTGATAGCTATCCAACACGTAGCTCCCAATCCAATAGCTTGTCCACCAGTCTTAATAAGTTTAATAGGATTCGTGTTAAGGCCAATAGCTCCCATTGCCATGACAATAAAGAATTTTGAAAGTGTCTTAAGATTATCAAAAATAACCGTATCAATTCCTAAACCGCTGACAATTGTCGTGACAATCGAAGCCAATAAGAAATAAAGAATAAACATTGGAAAAGCTTTTTTCAATTGGAAAGTCGTTTGGTTAGCTCTGCCATTTTTTGAATCTTGATAGGCTTTATAGAATGACAGTCCTAAAGTAATCGGAATAATGGCCAATGTGCGCGTTAATTTCACAATTGTTGCACCGTCTAAGGTATTTGACCCGTGAACAGCATCCCAAGCTGTCGCGGTCGCCGTAACGGATGACGTATCACTGACAGCTGTTCCCGCAAAAAGCGCAAAACCTTGGTTAGATAGGTGAAGTAATTCTCCCAACGTTGGAAAAATTAGTGCCGCTAAGATATTGAAAAGAAAGATAACCGAAATACTCTTTGCGACTTCTTCATCTTTTGCTTTAATAACTGGTGCTGTTGCGGCAATAGCTGAGCCACCACAAATAGATGACCCAACACCAACCAAGATTGCTATATTACTATCCAATTTTAGCCATTTTTGCAATAAAAACGCTACAACCAACGAGACTGCAATGGTTGAAATAATAATTGGCAATGACTGTGTCCCAACTTTAAAAACTTGTGTTAAGTTTAAACCAAAACCTAATAAAACAACCGCCGCTTGTAAAATATATTTTGATGTAAAAGCAATACCATCAGTAGTTTGGGTGCGATTATTATGAAAATTCCCCACAACCATCCCAAGTAGAATTGCAAATACTGGTGCTCCTACAAGTGGAAATAAATGCCCTAAAAACCAGGCTGGTAAAGCTAGAATCACACAAAACATAATTCCCGGCAATTTTTTCTCAATTGTCATCATAATAAAAACTCCTTTTCACAAAATATTATAACCTGGACAAGCTATAATGTA
>OBUY01000884.1_pt1 | contig 9419 bp, 8 predicted proteins | sample 1475781 | NCBI WGS metagenome assembly OBUY01 (sample SAMEA2579912, study PRJEB22360) | human gut metagenome | biome: human gut; feature: human-associated habitat; material: faeces | place: Denmark | collected 2008/2010 | reverse complement strand
TTAAGGAGCATTTATGTATAAAATTAATGACTATATTATTCATAAAAACAATCATCTTTATCAAATTATCGCTATTCACAATCACACTTGCATTTTAACAACTTGGCAAACCAATGAAACAATCATTACGAATATCACCGAACTTGTCCGAAAGGTTATAACAGCTTCTGAAATGGAGGAAATTGTTGAACGAATTCCATATATTCGTACTTTAAACATAACTAGTGAACGATATCGACAAGAGCTTTACCAAAAGTCACTAGATAAATATGATGAAGTTGAGTGGATCAAGCTAATTAAAACAATCTATATTCGTCACCAAAAAAAACAGACTCAAAATTATGAACTAAAATATTTTAAAGCAGCCAAAAATATTTTTCATGAAGAAATATCACTTCTTCTAAATATTCCACTACCTAAGATTGAAACATACATAAAACAGAAAATTTTAGAAAATTAAAAACATTGACTTTTATGAGTCAATGTTTTTAATTAATCTAAATCAGTTCCATTTGAAGCAATAACTTTTTTATACCAGGCAAAACTTTTTTTCTTTGAACGTTTTAATGAACCGTTCCCTTGATCATCTCGATCAACATAGATAAATCCATAGCGTTTTGACATTTCACCAGTTGAAGCAGACACTAAATCAATACATCCCCAAGGTGTATAGCCTAATAATTCAACTCCATCTTCATTAATTGCCTTATCCATCTCTATTATATGTTCTCTTAAATATTCAATTCGATAATCATCATTTACTGAACCATCAGCTCCAATTGTATCTTTGGCACCAAGACCATTTTCAACGATAAATAGTGGTTTTTGATAACAATCATATAAAGTATTTAATGTGATTCTTAATCCTAACGGATCGATTGCCCAACCCCATTCACTAGTTTTTAAATATGGGTTTTTAGTTCCCTCAAAAGCATTTCCAGAAGTTTTTTCAACATTTCCTTGTGTTGAAATACAACGTGATGAATAATAACTAAAAGAAATAAAGTCAACTGGATTATTCTTTAAAATTTCTTTATCTTCTGTGGTAATACCAATATTGATACCTTCACGTTCAAACATTTTTAAAGCATAGTTTGGATAATATCCACGTGCTTGAACATCAATAAACATTATATTTTCCCGATTTTTATTAATAGAAGCCCAAACATCTGCAGGATGGCAACTATATGCATAATATTCGCCTCCAGCCAGCATACATCCTACCATATTATTAGAATCAATTTCATGAGCAATCTTGGTAGCCCAAGCGCTTGCTACTAATTCATTATGAGCCGCAATATATTTAGCTTCTTTTTGATCTTCGCCTTCTTTAAACATCAGTCCTGCCCCCATAAATGGCATATGTAAGATCATATTGATTTCATTAAAAGTTAACCAATATTTTACTAGACCTTTATATCTTGTAAAAAGAACAGTAACTAATTTTTTATACATTTCAATTAATTCACGATTTTTCCATCCGCCGTACTTCTTAATTAAATGAATAGGCATATCAAAATGAGTAATCGTTACTAAGGGCTCTATTCCATATTTATGACATTCATTAAAAACATTTTCATAAAACTTTAGGCCTTCTTCATTCGGTTCATTTTCATCACCGTTAGGAAAAATACGAGTCCACCCTATCGATAGTCTAAATGTTTTAAACCCCATTTCAGCAAATAGTTTAATGTCTTCTTGATAATGATGATAAAAATCAATTCCAACTTGAGCGGGATAATAGTATCCCTCTTCAAAATCTAGCATTTCTTTCATTCCTAAGCAAACAGGAAAACGGTCTTTACCATGAGGTACTACATCAACATTAGCAAGACCACGTCCCCCTTCATTATATCCACCTTCACATTGGTTAGCAGCAGTTGCTCCACCCCATAAAAAATCTTTTGAAAAAGCCATCTTTCATTCCTCCTTTTTACTATATCCTTACCTTACTATAAAAAAAGAATAAATACTTAATAGTTCACAAACTGTGAACTAAAATATTTACTCTTGGTTTTGTTGCAATCTGGCAATAATCAAATCTGTCACAAAGCGGATATTTATCTTATTCAATGTAGAATCAACAGAGGGAACATAAATTTTTTTCCCAGCAAAAGCAATTTCTTGATTGCAAGTTATTAACCAAGTCTTTTGTTTTTGCTTTAATATTTTAGTAATTGTTCGGTGATTATACATTAGTGTATTACCATTAACACTGATAATTAAAAATACAGCGTGATCACCAATTCGATATTCTTTTCTAAAATCAACATCTACTACAATAATCGGTATTTGAAGTGCATCCAATTCAATTTGGATCATTGAACATAGTCCTTTTGCCTCTCCATGACCTAACAAAAATAGGCAAGAACAATTTCTAATATCTTCTACGAGCATATCTAGATCATTATAATTGATCTGATGTACTGTATTGGTTAATAAATTATTCATTCGCACAACTAAATCTGAACTATTACTTCTAAAATCACTATCTAACTGAAAATATCGATCCTTTAATCCAAGACTTCCGACATACATCGAACAACTTTCTTTTAACTCAGCAAAGTTATCATAACCTAATTCTTTAACGAACTTCGAGACCATGGCTTTAGAAACATGACTTCCATCAGCTACTTCCTTAATAGTTAAGGAATTAATTATAAGAATATTTTGTTTAATAAAGCTAGAGATCATATATCTAGGATCACTCGTTTGACTATTATTGATAATATCGTTTAACTTATTAATGATCATCATATCCCACCTTTATTTCATTATACAACAAAAGCACCTTTCGGTGCTTATTTAAGATTACGATAAATAAATAACATACGATCTTTTCCATTAATATCCTTAATGATTTCATGGGGATCGTTAGGAAAATATTCTTGAAGAGCTGCTTCCATAAGCTCCCGTTGATCAAATCCCATTTCAAATGCTAATAAAGCCCGTTCCTGCAATAATGGCTCGACTCCCTGAAATATTTTACGATAAAAATATAGTCCATCATTACCACCAAATAAAGCCACATGTGGTTCATTATCTTTAACCATTGCTTCGATTTCTTGTTCTTGAGGAATATATGGGGGATTAGAAACAAAAATATCAACCTTTATTTCATTTTCTAATAATGGCTCTAACATATCTCCAACCATAAATTCAATATTAGCACCCAGATTCTTTGCATTATCTTTAGCGACTGTAACTGCTTTTAAAGAAATATCAGTTGCGAAAACTTTTAGACGCGGTTCTTCTAAAGCAAGACTAGTTGCAATCGCCCCACTACCCGTTCCAACATCACAAAGAGTAATGCTTTGATATTCAGCAAAATAGTCATCAATACGATATAAAATATTTTCCACTAATTCCTCAGTCTCATAACGTGGAATCAAAACGTCTTCATTAACTTTGAAATCACGTCCAAAAAAGTTTTCTACGCCTTTTATATACTGAATTGGTTTTCCTTGATAATATTCTTCCATACCTGCCAAGAACTTGGCTTCTAGTTCTGAACTGACTTCTTCATCATACATTAAATATAACTCATGCGGTTGTTTATCAGCAAGGTGATAAAACAGCACTTTAGCAACATTAACATCTTTACTAGCATCATCTAATCTGCTTTCTGCTAATTTAATCAGCTCTTTTACAGTTGCCATTAATGTTGACCTTCCATTTTTAAACGTTGGTCTTCATTAATCAAAGCTGTAATAATATCATCTAATTTTCCATCAACAATACGATCTAATTGTTGGATCGTTAAACCGATACGATGATCAGTTACTCGATTTTGAGGATAATTATATGTTCTGATTTTTTCAGCACGATCACCAGACCCAACTTTACTCTTTCTTTCACTACCAACTTGTTCGTCATGTTGTTGCTGATAAAAATCATAAATTCGTGAAACTAAAGCTTTCATTGCTTTATCTTTATTATCGTGTTGTGAACGTCCATCTTGACTAGCTGCCACAATTCCAGTTGGAAGATGGGTAATCCTTACTGCAGAATCAGTCTTATTAATATGTTGACCTCCTGCACCGCTAGCACGATATGTATCAATTCTTAAATCACTTTTATTAATTTCAACATCTACTTCTTCCATTTCCGGCATTACTAGAACAGTTGCTGTTGAAGTGTGGACACGTCCTTGCGTTTCGGTTTTAGGAACCCGTTGTACTCGGTGAGATCCAGATTCAAATTTTAATTTACCATAAACATCTTCACCCTTTACCATGAAAGAAATTAATGAATAGCCACCTGCTTCGGCATCAATAGCTTCCATTACTTCAACTTTCCAACCTTGAGACTCTGCATATTTTACATACATCCGATATAAATCTCCTGCAAAGATATTTCCTTCATCACCGCCAGCAGCACCACGAATCTCCATAATTACATCTTTATTATCATTGGGATCCTTTGGAATTAATTCAATTTCTAACTTGCTTATAATCTCAGGTAAGCGTGTTTCCAACTCCGCTAACTCCATTTTAGCCATTTCTTTAATTTCAGGATCACTTTCTTTAGCTAGTTCTTTAGCATCGCTGATCCCAGCTTCTACTTCTTTATACTCTTGATATAAATCATATGCTGCTTGAAGTGATGACTGTTCTTTTGTAACTTCCGTCATTTTCTTAATATCGCTACCGATATCTGGATCCATCAGCATATGTCCTAATTCTTCATATCTATTCTCCATTGTTTTTAAACGATCTAACATACTCTCATTCATGATTTATACCTCCAAACCTCTCATATTATATAATAAACATACTAAATAAGCAAAATAAATTTTGTTTGAATTCATCGTCTTTTATTTACATTTTAAAACTTTTAAATATTTCTAATATTATTATTTAGTTCACATTCAGTTCACCTAGCTATTTTATGATATTAGTGTAGTAAGAAAACTACCCTCCCTTTAATCATAAAAACGAAGACAAGTTACTAACGTAACTTGTCTTTATTTTGCTTTAGGCCGTACTTTTTAAAAGAAGGTTGAATTTAACCAGTGTGTCTACTTGACAGCACTAAAACCAAATTAAAACCTGCTTCTTTATATTTTTATAACCCAAACTATAAAAATCTCTCATAATTAGAATTTATGCGGTTTATTAGGAACTTGATGGCAATGACGACATCTTGGTTCATAACTTTCATCAGCCCCAACCATCACGATAGGGTCTTCAAATCCTGCTGGTTTACCATTAACTAGACGTTGTGTTCTTGTCGCCGGGGCCCCACATTTAGCACAAACCGCTGTTAACTTTGTGACAAACTCTGCCCGAGTCAATAATTCAGGCATCACGCCAAATGACTCACCTCTAAAATCTTTATCTAAGCCTGCAACCATTACGCGAATTCCCTTATCAGCTAAATATTCACAAACTTCAACGATATCTTTATCAAAAAACTGCACTTCATCTATTGCTACTACTTCGGTATCAGCTTCAATTTTCTTTAAGATATCCTGGGCTTTTTCAACTACTAAACAAGGTACTTTAGCACCAGAATGAGAAACTATCTCACTATCAGAATAACGATTATCTATTTTAGGCTTAAACACAATAATATTCTTCTTAGCATAGCTTAATACATTGATGCGTCGAATCAACTCTTCTGTTTTTCCTGCAAACATACATCCACTAATTACTTCAATCCAGCCTTCACGGTATTGATGATACATCTAATTCCTCCTTAACTTCTAAGATCACGCACGCCTTCACTTGTTCCGTCTGGACCCATTTGAGCCAAATCAGAAAAACGGCTATAATTCTTTTCAAAAGCAAGATTAACTTCACCTGTTGCCCCATTACGATGTTTTGCAATAATGATTTCTGTTAATCCATTATCTTCTGATTCTTCTCCAGGATCTTTATAATAATCTTCACGATAAATAAACGAAACAATATCGGCATCCTGCTCGATTGCCCCAGACTCTCTTAAGTCAGACATCATCGGCCGTTTATTAGGTCGTTGTTCAACTGAACGTGATAATTGTGATAATGAAATAACTGGTACTTCAAGTTCTCTGGCTAATGCCTTTAGCGTTCTTGAAATCTCAGATACTTCTTGTTGTCGATTTTCTTTATTTTTAGAAGCAGTTGTAATCAATTGCAAATAATCGATTACAATCATCCTTAAGCCATGCTCACTTTTTAATTTACGACTTTTTGCAACAATATCATTGATTTTAATACCCGGACTATCATCTATGTACATATTACATTTAGATACTCGTTCTGCTGCGGCATAATATTTATTTGCATTTGTTTTTAAAATTTCACCTGTTCTCATAGAAGAACCTTCTATTCCCCCCATTGAACAGATAACCCTCTGAACAAGCTGTTCAGCAGGCATTTCCAGGGAAAAAATAGCAACCGGTTCCTCAGCTTTATACGCTGCATTATGGGCTAGATTCAAGGCAAAGGCTGTTTTCCCCATCGCTGGACGTGCAGCCAAAATAATTAGATCTCCCTTTTGAAAACCAGATGTAATCTTATCAAGATCACGGAACCCAGATTTTACCCCAGATATATTTCCATCAATTTTTTGGAGTAAATTTAAACGATCCGTAACACTTTTAATAACCCCACGAATATCTCTAAATTCACCAGCACTTCGATCTTGAGTTACTTTTAAAATCGTTTTTTCAGTTTCATCAATAAAAGCATCAATATTTTCAACATCACCATAAGCATTTTCAGCAATTTGAGTTGTCTCGCGAATAATTCTTCGCAATGTTGCTTTATTATGTAATATCTTCAAATAATATTCACTATGCGCTACAGTTGGTACAGATTCACTTAATCTAAGCAAATAATCAACACCACCTATTTTATCTAGCTGGCTATGATCCATAAGATAAGATGTTACCGTGGTAACATCTACTGGAGTGCCTTCTTCATTGATTGCAGCCATTGCCTTAAAGATTGCTTGATGACTGTCATCATAAAAATCATCTTCAACTGTTTTATTCAAGATATCAATACACTTATCTTTTGAAATAAGCATTGAACCTAATAATGATCTTTCTGCCTCTATGTCATGAGGATATTCTCGATTGGCCATACATTTCTCCTATCGTTCTTTTAAATGAACATTGATTGTTGCAATAATTCCTTTATATAAATCTACTTTTAATTTAGTATATCCTAATGCTCCAATTGGATGAGCATCAATAAATTTTCTTTTATCAATTTTAATACCATACTTTTCTCTTAATTGTTCAACTACTTGTTTAGTAGAAACGCTACCAAAAGTTTTACCATCTTTACCTGATTTTAAAGTAAATTCTAAAGTAATGCTTTCAATTTCTTTAGCTAATTCTTTAGCTTTTGCTTGATTTTCTAAATCTTGTTGGTGCTCTGCTTCTTTTTGACTCTCAACAATTTTACGACTTGTATTTGTTTCTAAAACTGCTAACTTGTTTTTAATTAAGAAGTTTTGTCCATACCCATCGGCTACTTTAACAACTTCTCCTTTTTTACCAACTTTTTTTACATCTTGTAATAAAATAACTTTCATTATTCATTCGTCCTTTCATCTAAATATTCGTTGATTGCTTCCTCTAATAAATTAATTGCAATCGTTACATCTTCATACTTTAATTGGCAAGCTGCCATAGAAAAATGACCGCCTCCACCTAATTTTTCCATAATTAACTGCACATTAACATCACGGGTACTTCGTGCACTGATAGATACCTCTTCTTTACCTGTACGACCTACTGTAAATACCGCCTTAACTCCACTAATACCTAATAGCTCATTACCAGCCTTTGCTAACAATGTTCTACTATATATTTTATCTTGACGTCCAAAAGCAATCAAGATATTTTCACCATAACGATATGCTGTTTGCGTAATTGACAATTTTGTTAGAGTCGTATCATAATCATCTTCTAGATATTTATAAGCTTCTGATACATTCGCCTGCATCTCTTTTAATTTAGCTGCAGCCTGAAATGTTCTAGTTCCTACACGTGTCCTAAAATAATTAGTATCGATCAACATTCCCGCATACATGATTGTCGCTTCACGTTCAGTCACACAAACATTTTCTTTTTGATAATCAAATAATTCTACAATCAACTCAACAGTTGACGAAGCTGCCGGCTCTAAATACGTCAGCAATGGTAATTCAATAAATTCCTCACCACGACGATGATGATCAATTACAACTTTATTTTTAATTATATCAAGTGCATTAGCATCGATTGCTAATGACGGTTTATGATTATCAACATTCACCAGCAAGGTTTTACTGTGATTAAATTCATTAATTCTAGCCGGTGTAATAAAAACTCCACGATAACGTTCATCATCACGCAGGCTCCGAGCAATTACCCCAGTCTTTTCTTCCAATGAATCATAATCAATAATGATGTGTGCCTTTTTCCCATAGGCTTTACAAATTGAATACATTGCGATTGAAGCACCAAAAGAATCAAAATCCGATTGTTTATGCCCCATAATTAAAACATTATTAGCCTGACGAATCAATCCCGCTAATGATTGAGCAATTACACGGGCACGAATTTTATTTGATTTTTCATAGCTTTCACTATTTCCACCAAAGAAACGAATTGGTTCATCATTTGATTTAACTGTAGCCTGATCTCCGCCTCGAGAATAAGCCAGCGAAAGCGCAGAAAAAGCCAGCTCATCAAGTTCACGGAGAATATTACTTCCTCGTCCAATTCCAATAGATAATGTCATCATTTGTCCTAACTGCTCTGCTTGTTCTTTAAAATAATCCAAGATCTTAAACTTATCTTCAACCTGTTTACGATAAGTCCTTTCGTTAAACATTGCAATATAACCATCACTTTTATAGCGTTTCAAAACAATTCCATTTTCTTTTGCCCAATCTAATACGATCTGGCGTGTCGTTGATTGAATTGAAGCAGCTGTTTGTTCATCAGCCTGTTCAATCGACTCTTCATAGTTATCAACCGTAATATACGCAACACAAACCTGCTGATCTTCAAACTCTTTACTAATCCCTACATAATCACTTACATCTTTTAAATATAATAAACGGCTTTCCTTACTATTATAAACCTCAAATTTACGAGAATTGATATCAATCACCTTAATATCATCATCTTCAAATAAAGAAGCTAATAACGGTTGCCATTCTAATAATTTTTTACCAACAATATTTAATTTCATCTCAGTAAATAAATCACTGACCCAAGAAATATTCCGGTTTTCATCATATTTAATCAGGCCGATTCCACCAAAAATAAAGGCATTTTTAGCTTCATTATTTAACGCTTCACTAACACTTAAATTATTTTCATTAGCCAAACTTGATGAATAAAAGATAAATCCTAGAACAATAACATTCTTTATAAATATATATGTAGCCAGAACTAAAGATGTATTACTAGAAAGAAATACATATCCCAT
>OBUY01000878.1_pt1 | contig 9494 bp, 5 predicted proteins | sample 1475781 | NCBI WGS metagenome assembly OBUY01 (sample SAMEA2579912, study PRJEB22360) | human gut metagenome | biome: human gut; feature: human-associated habitat; material: faeces | place: Denmark | collected 2008/2010 | reverse complement strand
CTTGGGCTTTTTGGCGCTCATGAGCATGAGGAAGCTGCGGGACTGGGCGGTGATCATGAAGCCCGCCTCATAGCTCAGCGCCGGCTCATTCGGGTTGTGCGTATCCACGACCAGCTGCCATTTGCGGCCGTATCGCTCATCCGGCAGGGTGAACATAATCGGCTCGTAATGCGCGTTGAAGATCAGGATGAAGTCATTGTCGACCATCCGGTTGCCGTACCAGTCGACCTCCGGGATATCCGAACCGTTCAGATAGATCATCATGGAGAACGCATGCGTGTTCTGCCAGTCGTCCATATCCATGATCGAGCCGGTGTGGTCGAACCATTCGACCTGCGGAATCGTGTTCGAATCGTCGCCGGGCTCACGGCCGGTGAAGAAGCGACGGCGGTGCAACACCGGATGATCCAAACGCAGATGAATGAGTTTGGAAACGAAGGCGAGCAGTTCCTTGCGTCCTTTGTCAAGATGCCAGTTGGTCCAGGAGATCTCGTTGTCCTGACAGTAGGCGTTGTTGTTGCCCTGCTGGGTGCGGGCCACTTCGTCGCCACCGCAAATCATCGGGATACCCTGGCTGAACAGCAACGTGGCGAACATGTTGCGCATCTGACGCTGACGCAAGTCGTTGACGTCCGGAATATTGGTCGGGCCTTCAACGCCGCAATTCCAAGAGCGATTGTTGCTCTCGCCGTCGCGATTGCCCTCGCCATTGGCTTCGTTGTGCTTTTCGTTGTAGCTGACCAGGTCGTTCATTGTGAAACCATCATGCGCGGTGATGAAGTTCACGGACGCCACCGGTCGGCGGCCGTTGACCTGATACAGGTCGGAGCTGCCCATCAAGCGCGAGGCGAATTCGGGCAACGTGGAGGGCTGCGAGCGCCAGAAGTCGCGCACGGTGTCGCGGTAGCGGCCATTCCATTCGGACCAGCTGGACGGGAAGCCGCCCACCTGATAGCCGCCGGAGCCCAGATCCCACGGTTCGGCGATGAGCTTGACGCGCGAGATGATCGGGTCCTGCTCCACGATGTCGAAGAACGCGGACAGCTTGTCGACCTCCTGGAACTGGCGTGCCAGCGTGGCGGCCAGATCGAAGCGGAAGCCGTCGACGTGCATTTCAGTAACCCAGTAGCGCAGCGAATCGGTAATCAACTGCAGCGCGTGCGGCGAGCGCATGAGCAGCGAGTTGCCAGTGCCGGTGGTGTCGAAGTAGTGCTGCTGGTCGCCTTCCACCAGTCGGTAGTAGGAGGCGTTGTCGATGCCCTTGAAGCTCAGGGTGGGGCCCATATGGTTGCCTTCGGCGGTGTGGTTGTACACCACGTCGAGGATGACTTCCATGCCGGCGCGATGGTAGGCCTTGACCATGGACTTGAATTCGTTGACCTGCTCGCCGCGTTCCCCGGAGGAGGAGTAGGCGTTGTGCGGCGCGAAGAAGCCGATGGTGTTGTAGCCCCAGTAGTTCGACAGGCCCTTCTCCTGCAGGAAGGAGTCGTTGACGAACTGGTGGATCGGCATGAGTTCGATGGCGGTGATGCCGAGCTTCTTCAGGTATTCGATGACGCTCGGATAGGCCAGGCCGGCGTAGGTGCCGCGGATGTCCGGCGGCACGTCCATGTTGAGGTTGGTCATGCCGCGCACGTGCGCCTCGTAGATCACCGAATCGTGGTACGAGATGTACGGATGCTGGTCGTTGCCCCAATCGAAGTAGGGGTTGATGACGGCCGACTTCATGGTGTGGGCGGCCGAGTCAAGGTCGTTCATCGCCGAGTTGTCGTCCGGGCTCTTGAACCAGTATGAGAACAGGCTTTCGTCGCCGTCGATATTACCTTCAATGGCCTTGGCATACGGGTCAAGCAGCAGTTTGTTGGGGTTGCATCTGAGGCCGTGCACCGGGTCATAGGGACCGTAGACGCGGTAGCCGTAACGCTGGCCAGGATGGAGGCCGGGAATGTAGTTATGCCATACGTACGAGTTCCGTTCGGTCATTTCGATGCGTGTTTCCACATCGTGCTCGTCGAACAGGCATAGTTCGACTTTCTGCGCAACCTGTGAGTACAGCGCGAAGTTCACACCGGCGCCGTCATAGCTGGCGCCCAGCGGATACATTGATCCAGGTCTGATCTGCATAGTTTTCAGTATCCCACTTTTTTTGTGTCAGTGATGTGCCGGGGAGTTGAACGTCAGGAGAACAGCGACGGCTTATCTTTGTCGGAGTTCCTGGCGATGAGTCTGCGTAACGCCTCATGCTGGATGGCGATCATCGAATTGGATGAGGTGATGCGCGTGGCGGCAAGGTCGCTCCACGGAATCCACGCGGATTCCACATGCTCGTCCGCATCGAAATGGCGCTGCTCCCGCCTGAACGGGCCCAAATGCAACACCATGATGTGGGCCAGTTCGTCGGTCATGCCTTCGGACGAGTAGAAATCACCTACGAAGTCAACGCCCATGGTGTCACGGTCCGGCACCACGCCGGTTTCCTCGGCCAGTTCCCTCAGGGCCGCGTCCATGATGTCCTCGCCCTCGTCCATCAGTCCGGCGGGAAGCCCGTAGGCGAACATGTCCGATCCGGCGCGGTATTCGCGTTCGATGAGGTAGCGGTCGGTGGACATGTCGTGCACGAGCATGACCACACAGGGGGCGTGACGCAGCACCTGGCGGCCGATCTCGTGTTCCTTGCCCTGCTTGTCGGTCAGAGCGATGCGCATGTCGTCCACATGGAAGATACGCCCGGTATAAACGGTTTCGCTACTGATCACTTTGGCGGGCACGTCCATGTCGATGCCGTCCGAGGAGGCGTTCAGCTTATGGTCGAGCCGATGCTCCAGTTGTTCCTGCTTGCTTCCGCCAAACATGTCATCTCCTCGGAAAAAACGTTTTTGCCACGTTACTATAGCGTCTTAATCTCGATGCGCGGTAATGGACAGCGTCCATGGATCGGTCGTGTCGTGGAACCACTCGACTTCAGGCCTTGCTCCGGTCGCTTGTTCGATGGCGGCTGGCACGTCATCGATCGCGTAGTTGAACCACATGGATTCGATAGCGGCATGAGGGGTGTTGATGAAGCAGGGACGCACATGGCTCTCCCCCGCCATTCCATGGCCGAGCATGATGCCTTGGGACCTCATACGGGCTTCATACCGGGCTTGTTCGATGGCGTCGGTCACCGGGTGGTGACGCAAATCGCTGGTTACGTACACGTCCGCACCGGTGGCACGCACCTCGTTGAACAGGGAGTCCCCGGAGCCAGGCAGAATGGCCACATACTGAACAAAAGTGTCCGAATCGCCGCATACCTGGATGCCGAGCGCGGTGGCCATGCCATGATCGGACACTTCGTCGAATACACGCTGAGCGAAATCCTTCAGGGCAACAGGCTTCGGCAAACGACCCACACGCCCCAAGCCGACCGGATGAGAGGCGTTTGCATCGTCAATCGGCACGAGTGGTTTCTGGTCGATGAGTCCGAAGTAGTCGGCCGCCGCCTGTCCCACGCCGCGATACGCAGCGTCGGCATTAGTGTGCCCTACCCACAGCCCGCAGCCGTGCTGGTAGAGTCTGCGGACGATGTCGCCCCGGAAACCGAGTCCGCTCGTCTCGTGTACGGAACGGAAGAACAACGGGTGATGGGTGATGAGCAGGTCCGCGCCAGTAGCGATGGCCTTGTCAATGATGGCGGAGGTCGGGTCGGCGGCGAACACGATGCGGTGCACGTCGTGGCTCAGATCTCCGACAATGAGGCCCGGCTCATCCCATTCTTCGGCGTAGCGCAATGGGTACAGGGTCTCGAGAACGTCGATGACTTGCTTGAGATTCGGCATATGTCCCATTGTAGTGGGCTATTGCGGCAAGGGACTCATTCTGCAATTGCGGACAAGCCATGCTCGTGCTCTTCATTGCTCGACTATCGGCTCGCCTTCGCCTACAAACAATCCACTGGACTGTTTGCTCAACGGCTCAGCCCCCTCACCCGAGGGGAGCTAGAAATTGTCAGTGTGCAGCGAGTTGCCAGTCGGAACCGATGCCGCACGATACGTCCAGCGGCACGGCAAGGTCGACGGCGTGCTCCATGGCGTTGCGCACCAGTTCGGTGACCTGGTCGCCTTCTCCCGGCGCGATTTCCACTACCAGTTCATCGTGAATCTGCAGAATGATACGGCTCTTGACGTGAGCCTCGGCCAAGGTCTGTTCGGCGCGAATCATCGCAATCTTCATGATGTCGGCGGCGGATCCCTGAATCGGTGCGTTGAGTGCCGCGCGTTCGGCGGCCTCACGCGCAACACGATTGGTCGAATGCAGGGCCGGGAAGTAGCGACGCCGTCCGAAAATGGTTTCCGTATACCCTTTCTCTCGGGCATTGGCCACCAGCGATTCAAGGTAATCGTGCACCTTGCCGAAGGTATCGAAATACCGGTTTTTCAACGCTTCCGCTTCACGTGGCGCGATCTTGAGTTGCTGGGCAAGACCATACGTGCTCAGGCCATAGGCCAATCCGTAGCTCATGGCTTTTACGTGGCTGCGCTGGTCGCCGGTGATCTGGTCGACCGGCAGCTTGTAGACCATCGAGGCCACGTATTTGTGGAAGTCGGCTCCGGAGCGGAACGCTTCGATCAGCGCCTCATCATCGGACAGATCAGCCATAATGCGCAGCTCGACCTGTGAGTAATCGCAGCTCATCAGGGCCTCGTACCCCTCCCCCGGCACGAACACGCCACGAATCTCGCGGCCGGCGGCGTTCCGATTGGGGATGTTCTGCAGGTTCGGGTCCACGGAGCTCAATCGGCCGGTGGCGGCAACGGTTTGCTCGAAAGTGGTGTGGATGCGCTCATCTGATGTGTTGGTGGCATCGATCAGCGTTTGGACGATCTGCTTGAGCTTGTTGATCTCGCGATGGCGCAGCAACGCTCCGAGGAAACCGTTGGCCCGCTCATTGTCCACTGACTTGACATACAGATCCTGCAATGCGGCCGCATTCGTGGTGTATGAGCCGGACTTGGTGCGTTTGGTGGGTTTCAAACCCATATCTTCGAACAGCACCTTCTGCAGCTGCTTGGGGCTTTGCAGGTTGATTTCGGTGCCGGCATACTCCCAAGCCATTTCCTGCGCTTGGCGAGCCTCGGCGGCAAACTGGTCACGCATGGAAACGAGTCGAACGCTATCGACTTTGGCTCCTGTGCGCTCCATGCCGTGCAGCACGCGGGAAACAGGAAGTTCAATCGCGCGCATCAGCCAGCATTGTTCACGCTCGTCGATAATCGGCCCGAGCGTGACGGCGAGGCTGCGGATAATGGCCAAATCGCGCAGACGATGTTCGTTCGGATCTTCTTCGACCTGATCGTCGTCGAAGTCCAATGTGCCTTGCGAAGGCTGTTCGGTTTCGGTGAAGTGGATGTCGAGGAAGTGCTCGGCCGCCTGTTTGAGGCTATCGGCATGGAAATCCGGTTGGGCCAGATACCCGGCAAGCTTGGTGTCGAACATCGGCAGGTCCATGTCAAGATCGACCGCGCCCAAAAGATGCAGCAATTCTTTATACCCATGCACGATGGTGCGGGAGTGTTCGCTTTTCAGGAACCGCGCAAGCTGTGCTCGCAGGGTATCGGTGATTGGAAGGGGCACTATGGCCGCTGATGTTGCCGTGGCCACGGCAATGGCTTGTGCCGTGGCACGCCCCGGCCTTTCGTCGCCCCATGCGGCCACGGTCCAAGCGTGGCCGACCGCGTCGCCGCAGATGGCATGCCGCTGCGAGCCATCGCCATAGTCGGAAACCGTGAAATCGGCGATTTCACCGGGAACCTTGACTTCGACGCGATGGGCCTTGACCCATTCGTCGAACTGCTCCGGAGCAGTGATGCTCGTGGGTTCCGGCAGGTTCAGATCGAGGCTGCTATCCTGCTCGTTCTGCTCATTATTCGTAGACTCGCCAGCTCCGGATGTGTTGGATGCCTTGGCCCCGGTATTGAAGGTTTTCAGTACACGACTCTTGGTGCGAGGTCCGAATTCAAGCTCCTTGAACAGGGCGTCGATCTGTGCCACGTCCACGGTGCCGAATGTCAGATCCTCGATATCGACGCCTAGATCGACGTCTCGTACCAGTGCGTTGACTTTGCGATTGAGTTTGACCTGGTCGATATTGGCCCGCAGTGATTCGCCTTTTTTGCCGCCGATTTCATCGGCGTGCTCGCAAATGCCGTCGAGGGAACCGAATTGGTTGATCCACTTGGCCGCAAAGCCGTCGCCTACGCCGGGCACACCGGGAATATTGTCGGCGGTTTCGCCTCGGAGTGCCGCCAGATCCGGATATTGTGCGGGAGTGACTTTGTATTTGTCGATGATGGACTGCGGCGTCATATGCTTCAGGTCTTTGAAGTGATGGCCCGGGTACAACACGGTGACGTTGTCATCCACCAGCTGGAAAGCGTCTCGGTCACCGGACAATACCAGTGTGTGGTAGCCGGCCTTGTCTCCCATGGTGGCGAGGGTGGCGATCACGTCGTCGCCTTCGAATCCCGGCTTCTCGATGTAGGTGACGCCGAGGGCCGTGAGCATGCGTTGAATCAATGGCAGCTGGGTGAGCAGCTCTTCGGGAGCCGCCTCACGGGTGCCTTTGTATTGCGGAAGCATCTCATTGCGGAATGTGCCGCCCTTCACATCGAAGGCGACGCCCAGATGGTCGGGCTTCTCCGCATCGATCACCTGCGCGAGCATGGTGGCAAAACCCCAGACGGCGTTGGTGGCCTGGCCGCTGGAGGTGCTGAAGTTGTCGACCGGCAGGGCGAAAAATGCACGGAAGGCCAGCGAGTGGCCGTCCACCACCAGCAATGTTTCATTGGTGGGTACGGTCACGCTGGCCTCTCCCATAGTGTGTTTGTGTTGCTTTACGACTCAGTACGGCGACGCCGATAATCAGCGTTCGCCCGAATCAGAAGGCTTCGGATCGCCGTACTTGGCGATGATGGCCTGAGCCAGACGCTTCTTGGGGATGCGCTGGTCCATGGAGGTCTTCTGAATCCAACGGAAGGCACCCTGCTCGGAGAAGTCCGCCTTGTCCATCAGCAGACCCTTGGCGCGGTCGACGAGCTTGCGCTCCTCAAGCGTGTCTTCGGCCTTCTTGAGCTTCTCTTCGGTTTCCTTGAGCTGATCGGTGGTTTCCTTGAGCTTACGTTCGCTGCGCTCCACGCTGTCCAGCAAATCGTTGATCTCGGCGAAACGGCCCATGGCCACCTCGAGGGTCGGCAGCAGCTTGGATTCCTCGTACGGCTTGGTGACGTATGCCATGGCGCCAGCGCCGGTGGCCTTCTTCACCAGATCGGTCTGGGAGAATGCGGTGAGCATGACGACGGGGGCGATGTTTTCATCGCAGATAATGCCGGCAGCGGTGATGCCGTCCATACGCGGCATCTTGACATCCATGCACACCACATCAGGGCGGTACTTGCGGGTCAGTTCCACGGCTTCCTCGCCGTTGGCGGCCTGACCAACGACCTCATAACCGTTGTCTTCCAGCATGGCGACCAGATCCATGCGGTTCACGGCTTCGTCCTCGGCCACGACAACGGTACGCGGACCGTCCTCGGGCTTGGCCTTGCGCTCAGCAGGTTCGCTTTCATTGGCCACGGCCTTGAGCTCTTCGTCGGTCAGCACCTCATCGATGTTGATACTCGGTTCTTCGGACTTCTTCCTTGCAGCCATGCCAACCTCTTTCTTGAATTACCCAACAATGGGGTTCACAATAATTTCAGCGAACTCCTAACTAAAGTGCCCTCGGTGGGACTCGAACCCACCACCTTCGCATACCCTGCCGAGCTGAGGGCAATTCCTTGTCAGGAATCGCTTCTGACTCAGTTTACCCTCCTGTACATCCTGTTCGCGGTTTCTCTGCGAGTTTTGCCCGCACGCTGAACCGTTCCCGTTTTGTACGGCAGTCAAGAGTAGCGGCTGCGGACGCGGCCTGTCAAATATCGGCGTGTGGGAGAATGGAGTTTCCGTTTTCGCGGAGTGTCCACATAGATGCAAGGTTTACCAAGGTGACCGTGTTCTTTAGGGTGTGCGCTGCGCGAAGACGGTTTTTTATTGGCTGAAGGAGGCCGAAGATGGTTGAAGAGACAAAGAGGCCCTTGCGCCGCAGGCGTTTTGGGTGCATTCTCGAACGCAAGGGTTCGACAGGGGATGTCACGAGCATCGAGGCTCGTTATATCTCGCCGATCAATGGTCAGCGTGTGTCGAAACGTTTCGCGCCGGGCAGGCGGGGCGATGCCGAGGATTGGCTCGAGACCGAGAGGTCGATCGTCGATCTGCACCGTCGTGGGATGATGACGTGGATTCCTCCACGGGACCGGGATGGGAACACGTTGACGCCGAAGCTGACGTTCGGCGTGTTCGCCGACGGGTATGTGCGCCGGCATCGCAGGAAGGACGGCGCCGAGATCGCGGGCTCGACGTTGCGTAACCTGCGCAATGACATCAAGCATCTCAAGGAGGCGTTCGGCGACGTGAAACTGGCCGAGTTGACCGAGGAGCTGGTGACCGAATGGTATTACGGGCCGCATCCGAACGGGGAATGGCAGTTCCGCTCGGAATGCATCCGGTTGAAGATGCTGTTGCGGGAGGCGTGTGCGCCGGGCTCCAAGGGCGCTCCTCCCCTGTTGGCGGAGAACCCGTTCACGCTGCCGATTCCGCCCGAGCCGGAGGCTGGGTCGTCGGATATTCCGCCGGTCACGCCCGACGAACTGTACCATATATATAATGCGATGCCGGGCTATACGCGGTTGTCGGTGTATCTCGCGGCCTGTGCGGGCGGCATGCGCATCGGCGAGGTCTGCGGTCTGATGGACACGGACTTCGACTTGGAGAACAAGGTGCTGATGATCCGTCGCAGCGTCAGCCATGGCGCGGATGATCTGGGCCCGTCCCGGATCGGCAGGCTGAAGACGAAGGGGTCCCGGAGGACGGTGCCCATCCCCGACATGCTGATTCCTTTGATTCGCATGCATCTCGAGGATCGTCCGGACCAGTCGAACCACATGTTCTTCCAGGCCAAGCGCGGCGAGATCCTGTGTCAGAACACTCTGCGCAACCACTTCATGAAGGCCCGCAAGGCGGCGGGCCGTCCCGACCTGCAGTTCCGCACTCTGCGCGTGACCCATGCCACCCGTCTCATGCTCGATGGCAGCAGTCTCAAGGAGACGATGGACGCCCTCGGACATGTGAGGGAGGAGACCACGTTGCGGCATTACCTGCGTGCCGTGCCGGAGCATCAGAGGGAGGCCGCGGAACGCACCGCCGCCTTGCGGGCCTATCTGCTGTCCGCGGACCCGTCGCTCGCGATCGCCTCGCTGCCTCCCGCTCCCGCCGGGCTGGACGCGGACGGCGATGCGGGCGACATGGCCGCGCTGGCGTTGCTGCTTGGCCAGGTGTCGACGCTGATGGCCGGCATCGCCGCCCGGAACGCGCAGCCGGCCGGGTAGGCCGGCCTTCCGCCGCCCCCGCCGCCGCCACCC
>OBUY01000877.1_pt1 | contig 9509 bp, 8 predicted proteins | sample 1475781 | NCBI WGS metagenome assembly OBUY01 (sample SAMEA2579912, study PRJEB22360) | human gut metagenome | biome: human gut; feature: human-associated habitat; material: faeces | place: Denmark | collected 2008/2010 | reverse complement strand
TGCAGGCTGTAGCTGAGAACCGCAGAGATGGAAGAGGCAATCATCATCATGGGGATGACGCGTAAAGGATCTTTAGCGGCGAACGGAATAGCGCCTTCAGTAATATGGGTGCAGCCGAGGATATAGTTGACCATCCCGGCAGCTCGCTCTTCTTCGCTGAAGCCTTTCGGGAAGAGGGTTGTCGCCAGAGCGATAACCAGCGGCGGGGTGATACAGGCTGCGGAAACCCCAGCCATAAAAAAGTAGTTACCCTGGCCAAGCAGCAGCGTACCGGTGACGTAGGCGGCTTTATTCACCGGGCCGCCGAAGTCGAAGGAGCACATCGCGCCAACCACAATACCCAGCAGAATAGGGTTTGCTTCCTGTAATGAACTCAGCCAGTTCATCATCGCATTATTGATAGCGGCGACGGGTTGACCGAGAAGCACCATCATTACGCCAATCACCAGCACGCCGATGAGCGGCATAATGAATATCGATTTGAGCCCTTCATACTGTCGCGGCAGGCCGTTCAGCATATTGCGGATCAGCAGCATAAAATAACCAGCGGCGAAACCGGCGATGATTCCGCCGAGAAAGCCTGCGCCGGTCGCATTGGCCAGTAAGCCACCGACGAAGCCCGCGACCATGCCGGGACGCCCGGAAATAGACCAGGCGATATAAGCGGTAAAAATCGGTACCATGATCGAGAAGGCCTGTTGGCCCACTTTCATCAGCGTGGCGGCGATAACGTTATATTGCTGCGAATTTGGATCGGCGGAGTAGATGCCCCACAGGAAGGAGATGGCAATCAAAATCCCTCCCGCGACAACAAACGGCAGCATGTTGGACACGCCACTCATCAGGTGCTTATAAACCTGGCGGCCGAAAGACTCTTGTTCGTATTTTTCCGTTGACTCTTGGGCAGAAGATATACCCTGACGACGCGTTGCCTGGCCACTGATAACTTTATTAATTAAATCAGTCGGGTGATGAATAGCCTCTTTAACCGGAACTTCAATTACCGGAAGACCATTAAACCGCTCGGGGTTAACATCCTTATCAGCAGCAATGATTACGCCATAAATATCTTTTAAATCTTCTGGTGTAATGGCATTTTCTACGCCGGAAGCACCGTTGGTTTCAACTTTAATTTCGACATTCAATTTCTTTGCTGCGGTTTTTAAGGCCTCTTCAGCCATAAAAGTATGCGCAATACCCGTAGGGCAACCGGTAACTGCAATAATTTTTTTCATAATCGGACCTTTATAATTGGACGACCTGAATTTGCTGTAATAATCCTTGTGTGCGTTGTAATTGTCCTAATCCGGCGGAACCGGCGACGTCGGCACCGGTCGCACTGGCTAATGCGAGGGAGTGAGCGATATCTTCTCCGTTAAGCCATTTACTGAGAAAAGCGCCCAGCGCGGCATCGCCGGCGCAGGCGGAGCTAACCAGCTCAATTTTCGGTGCGGAGCAAAACCATACGCCTTCGCCATCAGAAAAGTAGAGACCCTCCGCACCCATCGTCAGCAGTACGTTGCGAGCTCCGAGCTGGTGCAGTGTTCGCATTGCCTCTCGCGCCTGCTGGTGGTTGCTGACGTCGAGGCTAAAGATTTCCCGCAGCTCGTCATTGTTGGGTTTGATCAGCAATGGCCGCAATTCCAGCAGCTGGCGCAGTACCGGATGGCTGATGTCGAGAATAACTTCACAACCTTTCTGCTGGCATAATTCAATAATTTCACCATAGAGTCGGCTTTCAATTCCTGGAGGTAGGCTACCGCTGATTATTAAATAATCCCCGGAGGCAACACATTGCAGATGATTAATTACCTGCTGTTTGCAGTCGTCATCAATTTTTGCTCCGGGATTAATAAGCTTATATTCTTCAGTACCATCATTAATGAAAATATTAATTCTGGTCGGCTCAGATACCCATGCTGGAGTCACTTTAATTTTCTTCTGACGTAACTCTTCCACAATAAATCGGCCAGTGAAACCACCGAAAATACCCATAATGTGAGTGGGCTGCTGATAGTGATTTAATATCAGAGAGACGTTCACTCCTTTGCCATTCGGGCAATATTCCGTGTGCTGAGTTCGGTTCACTGCCGAAGGCTTTAGCGGATCGCAAAAGATATTCATATCGATTGCGGTATTGAGTGTCAGGGTATGGATCACAATATTGCTCCTTCGATCCGAAAATTACAACTGTCCTTCACAGCCGCAAACGTGAATGACTTTGCGTACGATATCCTTCATCGCCGCTTTGGCCGGTTTCATGTAATGACGCGGATCGTTAGCGTCCGGATTTTCCTCGAAGTACTGCTTCAAGGCATCGGAGAACGCGATTTTCAACTCGGTAGCGACGTTGACTTTGCACACACCCAGCGAGATTGCCCGGCGGATATCGCTATCAGCCAGGCCCGATGCGCCATGAAGAACCAGAGGAACATCAACGCGATCGCGAATGGCGGCGAGGCGCTCAAAATCGAGTTTAGGTTCAGCGGCGTACATGCCGTGTGCTGTACCGATAGCCACCGCAAGCGAGTCGATGCCGGTGCGGGCGACAAATTCGTGCGCCTGTTCCGGGTTGGTGTATAGCGCATCTTTTGCATCGACCACCAAATCATCTTCCACGCCGCCCAGGCGACCGAGTTCGGCTTCGACGCTGGCATCATAGCGGTGGCTCAGTTCAACAATGCTCTTGACTAACGCTACATTTTCTTCAAAAGGCGAGTGTGAACCATCGATCATGACCGAGCGGATACCGGCCTGCACTTTACGCGTGATATCGGCCAGATCTTCGTGGTGATCGAGGTGCACCGCTAAAGGAAGATCCCAGATCTTAGCCAGATCGCGAGCGATCGCCACCACGTTGCCGGTTCCTGCATAGCTATAAGTTCCCGGGGTGCCGGCAAGGATCAGCGGAGAACGCAGTTCGGCCGCCGTCTCTACCACCACCTGCATCGTTTCTAGGTTATGGATATTAAAGGCGGGGACGGCGTATCCGAGGCGTTGAGCTTTCAACAGCATGTTTTTACTCGATATGATGTACATTCTTGCTCCTTAACTTTCATTTGGTAAGATTATTTTTTGTTTACACCTTCATTTTGAAAGTAATGTAGCGATCGTCACGCTTTGTTATTGTGATCAATCGCACACTACAGTGATTTAATTTTAAAAATGAAAGTTATATTATCTTGTTTGTTTTCTTTTTTAAAAGTATCTTAAAAGACGTGATGAATCATAACTTAATGAATTAATTGATTTTAATTCGTCGTGAAACGCATAAAGAAGGTCTGGCGTTTGACAATACAGCGGGGAAATTTAAAAATGAAAGTTATTCTGGGAGAAAATAAGAAGGCACAACACTGTGGCAAAACCGTCTACAAGTCTGCTGAAAAGGCGCCTGGACATCGCGGATATCGTGCGCAAAAACGGAGAGATCAAAGTCGACGATCTGGCTGAAATGCTGGCTGTTTCTGGGGTAACGATCCGTAATGACCTGAACTACCTTGAACAGCAGGGCTACCTTAAGCGCTCGTTTGGCGGCGCAATCTATACTTCCCAGGCCGGGACCCCGGTCGCCCTGGCTCAGGAGGCCCCGGTAGTAACGGACAAAGCCCTGGAGACCGAAATGGCTCGCCAGATCGCCGCGCAGATCGAAGATAGTGAAACGCTGTTTCTGGGGCAGGGGTCGATCTTACGCAAAGTGATCCCTTTCCTTGCCGGCTATGACGAGCTCTGTCTGCTGTTAAACGACCTGGCGCATGTGCCGCTGGCGCAGGAGTTTCTGAATGGTGAAACCGTGCTGCTCGGCGGCGTACTGGGGAGCAGTGGCAAAATAGTCGAAGGCGATCTGGCGCTGAGCGCGCTGGGTCATTATCGCCCCTCGCGAGCGCTGATCGCTGTTGACCACATTGCTGAAGATGGCACCTTGAGCGTCAGACAGGAAGCCAGCGCTCGCCTGCTGAGCGAAGCGGTGGCGCAAAGTGAGAGGGTGATTGCGGTCGTCGCGCATCGTCCGGTGTATGGCGATAAGCGCTACGCGATTGGCGATTTGCAGCAAATCAGCGGCATCGTGACGCCGCAGGTGGTCGCCGCGGAGTATCACGCCCGCCTTCTCGCCGCCGGCCTGACTAACAGCTATACCAACAACGAGTGCCTGACATGGCTCAACCCTGCTTTGCAAAAGGCAAAGTAAAGGAGCGATGATGAATGTGACCATTTGCACCATTGGCGAACTACTGGTGGAGTTTCTGGCAAAAGAAGAGAACCAGGGTTTTTCTCGCCCGGGTGAATTTTGGGGGCCATATCCAAGCGGCGCTCCGGCAATTTTCGCCGATCAGGTGGCAAAGCTAGGGCTGGGTTCGGTGCTTTTCAGCTGCGTTGGCAACGACGCGTTTGGTGAAATGAATATCGCGCGACTGGAAAGCGACGGCGTAAACGTTAATGGGATCGCCATACTGCAAAAGGCGACCACCGGCAGCGCTTTCGTGAGCTACCGTAGTCAGGCGCAGCGCGATTTTATTTTTAATATGCCGAACAGCGCCTGCGGTTTGCTAACCGCTGACCATATTGACGACCGTCTGCTTAACCAGTGCAATCATTTTCACATTATGGGCTCTTCGTTGTTTTCGTTTCGCATGATCGATGCGATGCGTAAAGCGATTGAAAATATTAAAGCGCGCAACGGCACGGTTTCGTTTGATCCGAATATCCGCAAAGAGATGCTCAACATCCCTGAAATGTCGCAGGCCTTTGAATATATCCTTGATTACACCGATATCTTTTTGCCCAGTGATGGCGAACTGGATTACTTTGGTCTCAACCCTGGGCGCAATGAGCAGGTGTTGGTGGATAAGCTTTTAAAGCGCGGCGTTAAGCACGTGGTAATTAAACGCGGCCCGCGCGGAGCGAGTTATTACAGCGCCAGAGAAACGCATCATGCAGCCGGTTTTCATGTCGCGGTTGTCGATCCGACGGGGGCCGGCGACTGCTTTGGCGCCACCTTTGTCAGCCTTTTCCTGTCCGGCGCATCGCCGAAGGAGGCGCTGAGATGGGCCAACGCCAGCGGCTCTCTGGCGATTGCCCGGCGTGGGCCGATGGAAGGGACTTCCACGAAAGCGCAGATAGAGGGGTTTCTCAACGCGCATCAATAGCGGAGGTATCCCGCCCGAAGCATCACGAGCGGGATAAATTGCTGAGTCGATCAGGTCACCGGCGCCGGGTTAAACACCGCCAGCTGATTATACAGGCCCCACCGATCGGAGAAGGTTTTCTTACGGCCGCTGGCGACATCAAGAATAAACCCAAACAGTTTCTGACCAACCTCTTCAATCGTCTCTTCACCGGTGGCGATAGTTCCGGCGTTGATATCCATTAAGTCATACCAGCGGTTTGCCAGCTCGGTGCGGGTTGCCATCTTGATGACCGGCACGGCGACCAGACCATACGGCGTGCCGCGCCCGGTTGTAAACACCTGAACCGTGATCCCTGAAGCAACCTGCTGAGTGCCGCAGACGAAGTCGCTGGCCGGGGTAGCCGCGAAGATCAGGCCGCGTTTGGTTGGGCGCTGGCCCGGTGAGAGGACCTCGGCAATCGCGCTCTTGCCGGATTTGGCGATCGAACCCAGCGCCTTTTCCACCACGTTCGCCAGGCCGCCCTTCTTATTCCCGGGGGAGGGATTGGCGCTGCGATCGGTCTGACCTGAATCGAGGTAGTTATCGTACCAGGCCATCTCTTCGAGCAGACGCTTGCCCACTTCCTCGTTGATCGCCCGCGGCGTCAGCAGATGGATAGCATCGCGAACCTCAGTGACCTCAGAGAACATGACGGTCGCGCCGCAGCGGACCAACAGGTCGGAAGCGTAGCCCACCGCCGGGTTGGCGGTCACGCCGGAAAAGGCATCGCTGCCGCCGCACTGCATGCCCACCACCAGTTCAGAAGCCGGACAGGTTTCACGCTGGCGGGCATTCAGTTTTGCCAGATGCCGTTCTGCGACCTGCAAAATATCGTCAACCATTGACTGGAACCCGACATGCTGTTCATCCTGCAGGCGGATGATACTGGCACTGTCGACGGCAATGGGCTGGACATCTTCGGTGCCCTGGAGCAGGCGTTCCGGCTGGAGCTTTTCACAGCCAACCACCATGACTTCACCGCCGAAATTGGGATTTAGCGCGAGGTTATGGATCGTGCGGATAGGGATCACGGCGGCCGGGGCGTTGATCGCCACGCCGCAGCCATACAGGTGGTTGAGACCGACCACGCCGTCGACATTCGGGTATTTCGGCAGCAGGTCTCGTTCAATAATTTTCACCACATAATCGACGACGCCCGCGACGCAGTGCACGCTGGTAGTGATACCGAGCAGGTTTCTGGTGCCGACGCTGCCATCGGCGTTGCGATACCCTTCAAAGGTGTAGCCGGTCAGCGCAGGCAGAGGCTCCGGAACTTTGTTTGCCAGCGGTAGCGTGTTCAGCGGCGGCGCTTTCGGCAGTTCGACCAGCGATTCGTCAATCCAGCTGCCCTGCGGGATATCGCGCACCGCGTAGCCAATGACTTCGCCATAGCGGATGATTTCACCATGTATGGGAATATCAACCAATGCTACTTTGTGACCTTGCGGGATATGTTCGATGAGCGTCAGTCCGTCAGGGAAACGCGTTCCGGCTTTTAAACCGCGATCGTTAACAATAATCGCTACATTATCCGTTTCGTGTACTTTTATATAAAACGCCGTCGGCGATTCCTGCCTGATTTCAATGTCGGCCATTGTCCAGTATTCTCCAGCAAGGTGCGAATAATAAAATAAAACGGCTATTCAGTTTCTGATGAACGAATTTCCTCGGCAAAGAATGTCAGCTGTTTTGATTTAGATGTGTGATCCCTGTCACTCATTGTTGCGGGAGCAAAATCGCGGCAAAGGGAAAACGCTGGAACTGTGCATCAGCGCCCACTGATTATGGCGGATGCACAATTTTAATGATTATTCATTCCATTTTATGGGTTTTTTGCACGGTGTTCTCTGGCTGTCAGCTGATTATACTGAGTCATGCTTGCTATGCACCGGATGAGTAAATCGAGTGCTTCTGATCTCGGTTTATAAATAATTAAGAGACACACCAAAAATAAATAAATGAAGTGCAATGCTCTCATTTAACGCAGCGCTAATCTTCATCGGATGTTTGGCCTGATGGCAATGATTTACTATCCGTTTATCATCGGCAACATTCAATATGTGGAACTGCAGAAATAATTAACGGTTAAGTGACAAGGTATAAGTGATGAATAACGATATCTTCCCGAATAAATTTAAGGCGGCCCTGGCGGCGCATCAGATTCAAATTGGCTGCTGGTCCGCCCTGGCCAGCCCTATCACGACCGAAGTGTTAGGCCTGGCCGGTTTCGACTGGCTGGTGCTGGACGGCGAACATGCGCCGAACGATATCTCCACCTTTATCCCCCAGCTGATGGCGCTGAAAGGCAGCGCCAGCGCGCCGGTTGTGCGCGTACCGACCAACGAACCGGTGATCATTAAGCGCCTGCTGGATATTGGTTTCTATAACTTTTTGATCCCGTTCGTGGAAAGCGAAGAAGAAGCGATTAACGCCGTCGCCGCCACCCGCTACCCGCCAGAAGGCATTCGCGGCGTTTCCGTGTCGCACCGCGCCAATATGTTTGGCACGGTGCCGGATTACTTCGCGCAGTCGAACCAAAACATCACCATCCTGGTACAAATTGAAAGCCAGCAGGGGGTGGATAACGTTGATGCGATCGCTGCGACTGCGGGCGTTGACGGTATTTTTGTCGGCCCAAGCGATCTGGCCGCCGCGCTGGGACATCTGGGCAACGCCTCTCACCCGCAGGTCCAGCAGGCTATCCAGCACATTTTTGCAAGCGCGAAAAAGCATGGCAAGCCGAGCGGTATTCTGGCGCCGGTAGAAGCGGATGCGCGTCGCTATCTGGAATGGGGCGCAACCTTTGTCGCCGTCGGCAGCGATCTGGGCGTATTCCGCTCCGCCACGCAGAAACTGGCTGATTCCTTTAAGAAATAACCGCCACCGCAACAAGAGAGATAAAGACATGACAATGAAAGTTGGTTTTATTGGCCTTGGCATCATGGGTAAACCCATGAGTAAAAACCTCCTCAAAGCGGGTTACTCGCTGGTGGTTGCCGATCGTAATCCGGAAGCCATCGCAGAAGTGATTGCCGCAGGCGCTGAAACCGCCGCTTCGGCGAAAGCGATAGCTGAGCAGTGTGAGGTGATCATCACCATGCTGCCAAACTCTCCGCATGTGAAAGAGGTGGCGCTGGGCGAAGGCGGCATTATTGAAGGGGCGAAACCGGGCACCGTGCTGATTGATATGAGCTCTATTGCACCGCTGGCGAGCCGTGAAATCAGCGATGCGTTAAAGGTGAAAGGCGTAAATATGCTGGATGCGCCGGTAAGCGGCGGCGAGCCGAAGGCCATTGACGGGACTCTGTCCGTCATGGTTGGTGGTGATAAAGCGATTTTTGAACAATATTATGACCTGCTGAAAGCGATGGCGGGCTCTGTCGTGCATACCGGCGATATCGGCGCGGGCAACGTGACCAAGCTGGCCAACCAGGTGATCGTGGCGCTGAATATCGCGGCGATGTCTGAAGCATTGACTCTGGCCACCAAAGCAGGCGTGAACCCCGATCTGGTGTATCAGGCAATCCGCGGCGGTCTGGCCGGCAGCACCGTGCTGGAGGCCAAAGCGCCCATGGTGATGGATCGCAACTTTAAACCGGGCTTCCGTATCGATTTGCATATCAAAGATCTGGCGAATGCGCTGGATACGTCCCACGGCGTGGGGGCGCAGCTGCGCGCTGACGGCCTGGGTACCGCCGACCACAGCGCGCTTGCGTGTTACTACGAAAAACTGGCGAAAGTGGAAGTCACTCGCTAACAAGAAGGGCGCGGATGGCGCCCTGTCATTCTTGCCTTGCGCGGCACTGTCAGGCTAATAACTATGAAAATCGTAATCGCCCCAGACTCTTATAAAGAAAGCCTCTCAGCTACTGAGGTTGCACAGGCTATAGAAAAAGGTTTTCGGGAGATTTTCCCCGATGCGCTCTATGTAAAGGTCCCCCTCGCCGACGGTGGAGAAGGTACCGTTGAGGCGATGATCGCCGCGACGCAGGGAACCAAAATGAGCGCTTGTGTAACGGGGCCGCTGGGCGTGCCGGTTGATGCCTGCTGGGGGCTTTCCGGGGATGGTCAAACCGCGTTTATTGAAATGGCGGCGGCCAGCGGTGCCTCCCGGGCAGCGCAATCCGCTGTTGACGACCTCGCGTGGCACCGGTGAGCTGATTTTGCAGGCGCTGGAGCATGGGGCGAGAAATATCATTATTGGCATTGGTGGCAGTGCGACCAACGACGGTGGCGCGGGGATGGTGCAGGCGCTGGGCGCGCGGCTTCATGATGCGAACGGCGTTGATATTGGTGACGGCGGCGGGAGGCCTTGTTTGCCGGAACCCGTGCGCATGCCACCTG
>OBUY01000875.1_pt1 | contig 9521 bp, 13 predicted proteins | sample 1475781 | NCBI WGS metagenome assembly OBUY01 (sample SAMEA2579912, study PRJEB22360) | human gut metagenome | biome: human gut; feature: human-associated habitat; material: faeces | place: Denmark | collected 2008/2010 | reverse complement strand
CACATTTACTCGTAATGTGCCTAGAAATATTTTGGAAGAAGCACAAATCGTTGGTCAGTTGTCTGGTCAAGTGTCCGAAGAAACTAAACTGTCTGTTTTATCTATTGTTGACGATCCGCAGAAGGAAATCCAACGCATGGAAGACGAGGAAGAAGCAAGCAGTCAGCTAGATAATCGCCTAGAAATGCAGAAGATATACTCAGATGCAGAACTGAGCGATGACGAGAGCGAGAAAGTGATTGCCGATGTCGTTGAATAAGTATTGGGAAGATAGATATCGGGCTGAAGAAAAAGCTAGAGAAATGGCTGATAAGAGCACGGCTCAGCAGTTAAACGGTATCTATGAGCAAAACAGAAACAATATCCAGAAAGAAATAGATAGTTTTTGGCAGCGATATACAGACAGCGAGGGTGTGACTAAGCTTGAAGCAAAACAGAGAGCCGATAGGCTTGATATGGCTGTTGTTGAGTTCCGAGCAAAGCAATTAGTCGAACGTGCTAATCGGTTGCGAGAGCGTGGTCAGAAGGTTACTAGCAAGGATTTCACGAAGGCAGAAAACGACTTGATGAAACTCTATAACTTGAAGATGAAGACAAGCCGCCTTGAAGTTTTACAAGCGAATATCAAGTTACATCAGTATGATTTGGCTTTGAGTGAGTTTGAAATCATAGATAAGCACTTGACTGAGTCAATCAGACGAGAGAACCTTTTTTCGGCTGGTGTTCTTGGCAATACGCTCGGTAGTTTTGTATCATCCAAAGTTTCAGCTGATAGTTTAGTATTCGCTAACTTTAAAGGTGCTAACTGGTCAAGTAAACTTTGGGCAAGGCAAAATGAACTTCGAGAAGTTGTTAGAAAAGGAGTGGCAGACGGTGTTTTACGAGGGCAAGGGACTGCTCCTTTGATTAACAAGCTTAAGAAAGAATTTGACGTATCCTATAGCTATGCTAGACGGTTGGCAGTCACTGAGTCAGCAAGGGTGTACTCAGAGGCCCAGAAAGCAAACTATGAAGCCAACGGTGTTGATGAATTTGAAATCATGACTGAGGCGAAAGCTTGTCCAATTTGTCAGCCATTTGGTGGTAAGATTTACAAGGTTTCGGAGCTTGTACCAGCTTTGAATGCTCCGCCTTTTCATCCTAACTGTCGGTGTACAACAGTTCCTAGTAAATATCTTGCGAAAGATAAAGAAAAGATGTATAATCAAAGTATGGAAGGCATGTACCGTAAAAGAGTAATTGATCAGTCCAAAATGTCAAAAGCCTCTCAGGAACAGATAAATCGTTTGTCTAGGAAATTTAGAAAGAGAGGCGGAGTATTTATTAGCGATGAAGATGCTATTAAATATCTTGATGAGAAAAAAGCAGAAGCTCTTACTTTAGATCCATATACAATTTTAAAGAGAGACGAAATTTCCATATCTGCGCTCATTGAGGAGTTGGAGCATGCTGAACAATATCTAAGAAATGAAAATGATGGTACGGCTTTAAGTGTTGCGATAAATGAATTGAACGCCAAGAAAAAGTCGATTGAAGAACGAGAACGATATAAACTCCCTAAAATAGAAATCGATAGCGTCCGAAAGGACATAAAATACTATGAAAAAGAAGTCGAGAGGTTAACAAATGAAAATTTTAAGTTCTAAAAAATTTGGTCGTAGGTTGGTATTGACTTTGGAAGAAAACCTTCCTGATGATTTTAAAAATAATTCTAAAATTTCCGTTGACGGTCATATATTTACAGACGCTCTTGTTGCGATGACTTCTGGAAAAAATTCACGTAATGTTCTTTCTGTGTTATTTGATGGAGTTTCTAATGTCGACGGAAAAGAATTGGTAATTTTATAGATTGCCGGTTCATGGGATAAGCAAAAATAGAATTTGCTTATGAATAATTATCAAAGCACCTAGAGAAATCTAAGTGCTTTTTTCGTGTTCATAAACTTTAAAAATAAAACTTAACCGTATGGAATCCCGTACGGTTTTTTAATTGTCCAAACTTTGACCGACTCTAAAAGCTAAGGAGAAAGCCCACTCTGGGCATAAAACGGAGGTGCTGTAATGGCAGAAGAAGTAAAAGAAGATGTATTGGAAACCAAAAAGGAAACAGTCGACAATCCTGAAACGGTTGAAGATGCACCAAAAACATTCACTCAAAGCGAAGTTAATGATCTAATCGAAAAGCGCTTAGCTAAGCAAGAAAAGTCGTTCAATAAACGGATGCAAGAAAAACTTGATGAAGCCGAAAAGCTACGTCAGATGAACGAAACCCAAAAAGCAGAGTATGAGCAAGAAAAACAAAAAGCATACATTGCTGAATTAGAAGCTAAGATAAATCGTAATGGGTTAGAGCATGAAGCTTCTAAAATGCTTTCTGAGGGCGGTATCGCAGTCAATGATAAAATCCTAGGCATTGTTGTTAAAGACACCGCAGAGAGCACGCAAGAGGCTGTAGAAAGCTTTGTGGCGTTGGTGAATGAACTTGCTGATAAGAAAGTCAGCGAGAAATTGAAAGGTAAGACACCGAAGAAAATGGAAGACACTACCGCTGGTGAAATTACCAAAGAACAATTTGACAGAATGGGTTATCAGAGCAGAAATGAACTGCTTCAAAATAACCCAGAACTATATCATAAACTGAAAGGATAATAGACAATGACACAAACTAAACTTGCACAAATGGTCAATCCAGAAGTCATGGCTGACATGGTTTCTGCGAAACTTCCTCAAATGCTTAAATTTACACCGCTTGCATACGTTGAACGTACACTTGTAGGACAAGCGGGCAATACTTTGACAGTACCAAAGTGGGTATACTCTGGTGATGCTAAAGACATCGCTGAAGGTGTTGCTATCGAGCCTGACCAATTAACTACTGACAAAGCAACTATGACAATCAAAAAAGCTGGAAAAGGTATTGAATTGACAGATGAAGCTGTTCTTTCTGGCTTTGGTGACCCTATCGGTCAAGCGACTCAACAAATCGCACTTGCTATTGCTGCTAAAATCGATGATGACTTAGTTGCTGAAGCTAAAAAAGCTACTCAATTTGTTGCTGAAGCGCCTACAACTGGCGATGCGCTTGACAAAGCATTGGCAGTCTTTGCAGATGAGGAAGATGCACGCTACGTGGCACTAATCAATCCAGAAGACGCTATTGCTTTGCGTAAAGACACAGCTAAAGAATGGGTTCGTGGTTCTGAAATTGGAGCAAATATCGTTGTATCTGGTACATTCGGTGAAGCACACGGCGTCCAAATCGTCCGTACTAAGAAAGTTGAAAAAGGTAAAGGTTTCCTTGTTAAAGTTTCTGCAACCGAAACAGATACAGACGATGTTGCTAAATATGGCGCATTCGTCCTTAACTTGAAACGTGATGTTGCTATTGAAACTGACCGTGATATCTTGAAGAAGACAACAGTCATCACAGGTGACGAACACTATGGTGTTTACTTGTATGATCCTTCTAAAGTTGTGAAATTCGGAGGAAATGCTTAATGGGGATGATGTTACGCAGACATCATCAAAACAAAGAGCAGAAAGTTGAAGAAGTTACCAATTATGGCGATTTCACGGTTAAAGAACTGAGAGATATTGCGAAAGACCGTAATATCGAAGGCTATTCAACCTTGAATAAAGAGGAACTTGTTTCTGTATTGGAGGGATAACATGGTAAATATCTCTCAAGTTAAAACGCTGTTAGGCATTAACGATAATTTACAGGACACGTTGCTACGAACTATCGCTACGTTGACAACTTCTCATTTTTTGGCTTATGCTGGGGTTGATGATGTTCCACAAGGTCTTGATTACATTATCACCGAGGTTATGATTAAACGGTTCAATCGTATTGGTGCCGAAGGTCTAACAAGGCACGATGTAGAGGGTGCTTCGATGTCCTTTAGTACAGATGATTTCAAAGAGTATGACAGCATTATCAAGCGTGTTTGCGCTAAAACATTTAATGCGGGGTTTAAGATGCTATGAGATATAACGATAGAGTTGAAATTCTCAATAAAAAATCCGAAGTGTATGATCCAGAAACTGGTGAATACACAACAGGAGAAGATGAACGACTTATCTTGCCAGCTTATGTTATGGACTTAGGCCTTAATAAGCAAGTCGCTGTCTTTGGCGCTTACAAGCGTGGCTCAAAGGCCGTTTATCTGCAAAATAAACCACAAATCGCATTTGATTATCTCAATTATCGAGGCGACCGCTATAAGTGTAGAGCAGACAAGCAATCTGAAACAGTATTTTACTTAGAAAAGGACAAATCTATTGGGTAGTACAAGCTTTCAGCTTCGAGGGTTAGACAAGCTTCAAGCAAAATTGCAACGAGTTGCAAAGCTTGAAGAGGTTGAAAAAATTATCGAAGAACATGGTAGCAATCTTCAAAAGAAAGCCATTGATAATGCTTCAAAATTCAAAGGGCATTATGAGGGCAGAGGAAGCAGCAGGCACTTTGTGAAACCTACTGGTGCTACTAAGCGTTCTATCTCTGTAAACAGTAGTAAGATTGATCGGTTCAAGTATCGGGTTGCCCCTGGTACACATTATGCAGCATACGTTGAACTAGGCACTCGTAAGATGAGTGCGCAACCGTTTATTAAGCCAGCTTTTGACGACCAAAAAGCACTTTTCAAGCGTGATTTGGAAAGGTTGGTTAAATGAAATCAAGAGAACAAGCAATTTTTGACAACGTTTATAAACGTTGTCTTTTTTTAGGTTACAAAACTTACGATTACAAGCCAGATGATGATGCTCCTTATCCATTCGTTGAATTTGAAGATACGACTTCATTACTCGTACCGAATAAGACGGATGTCAAGGGTACAGTTGAACTGGTTATCTCTGTCTGGGGCACTCGTAAGAAACGTAAACAAGTATCTGATATGTGTTCGAGTATCTTGGCACAAGCGATGAAGATTAGTGAGGCAGACGGTTATCATGTGGCCTTGAATATCTCACAATCAACTATATCGCTGTTGGATGACAATACGACAGTCGAACCACTAAAACGTGGTCGTATTCGTCTAGTTTTTACTATGTTATAGAAAAGGAGGGCATGAAATGCCTATTGCAAAAAAAGGGATTGACAGTATCCTATTATTCCGTTTGTTGAGCGAAGCTACAAAAGCAGACGGTGCTAAGTTAGCATTCCAAACTGAGCACTCATCTGAAAAGAGCCGTGACACCAACTCAGTTAAGACTAAAGACGGTGTTCTTCAATCAGTTGGTGGTATTGAAGTTTCACTTTCAGCTACTACGATCATGGCTGAAGATGATGAGCTTGTTGCCAAACTTGAAAAAGCTATGGACAAAGGCGAATTGTTAGAAGTCTGGGAAATTGAAAAGAACGCTAAGAAGCAAGGTGACAAATTTGAAGCAGTCTACTATCAAGGTTACTTGACTTCATTCAAGAAGACTAAGAACGCTGAAGATTTGATTGAGCTTGAATTGGAAGTTGCTGTAAATGGTACTGGTGTTAAAGGTTACGCTACCTTGAATGCCAGCCAGGCAGAAGTCGTACAATACGAATTTGCTGACACGACTAAGTCAACTTCAAGCCCAGCCTCTGCTGTTTCTGCTTCACCAACTGTTGGTGGGTAATGACTGAAGAGGGGCGAGAGCCTCTCTTTTTTATTATGTTTTAAAAAAGGAGAAAAACAATGCAATTAGTAATTAACGATAAAAAATGTACAGTGAAATTCGGTGTTAAGTTTGTCCGTGCGCTTGATAAAGCTTATCCAATTGAACAACAAGGCTTGAAATTCGGCATGGCTCTATCTGCTAAAATTCCCGAATTGTATGCTAAAAACATTGCTACACTTGCCGATGTAATCTACTATGGCACGGTTACAGAAAGCCCACGTCCTTCGCTTGAAGAAGTGGAAACATTCGTAGAAGAATGTGATGATCTTGAAAAACTATTTGATGATGTTATCGAAGAATTGAGCGAGTCAAATGCGGGTAAGTCTCTAATGTCGGAGATGAACACAAACCTCAAGAAGAAGAAATAGAAAAATCTTCTCTTGAGACATTTGAAGAGATAATTGTTAATTGTGTCCGATTTCTCAACATCACAGACATAGACGCTATTGGTCGTATGACCATGTATGAATATGATTTGTTGATGACTGGTGCGTTGCTAAGAAGACAGGATGAAGACGAACTCTTACATCGGTCAGCTTGGCTTAACAGACAAGTAAAAGCAATGAAATCAGATGGGAAGACTCCTTTTTACAAAAAATACACAGATTTCTATCAAAAGAAAGATAGAAAGAAAGAAAAATACAAGTTTTCAGATGAGGAAAAGAGCCTTTTGCTGAAGGCTAACATATAGGAAAGGAGGTATGAAATGGCAGAAAGCTATACAGTTGAAGCGGTGCTGACCGCTGTTGATAAAAGTATGGGTTCTACTTTAAACGGGCTTCAAAAAGCGATTAACGGTCTTGAAAAGACTTCTAGTGCATTTGATACTATCGCCGATAAAAGTAGCTCCATGTTCAAGTCTATGCTTGGTGCGAACCTTGCAAGCTCTTTTATCACGAACATGGTCGGTACTGTCAAAACTGGTTTTGGCGAAATGATTGGAGAGTTGAACAGCTCCAAGAAAGCATGGGATACGTTTGACGGTAACTTGAGTAAGTTAGGCTGGGGTAAAGACCAGATAAACCAAGCTAAAGAGGCCATGCAAGACTATGCGACCAAGACAATCTACTCAGCTTCGGACATGGCTAGTACATTCTCTCAAATGGCTGCAATCGGTCGTGAAGACAGCGGTCAGCTGGTAGAAGCTATGGGGGGACTTGCAGCATCCGCTGAAAACCCTAAACAAGCTATGCAGAGTCTGTCTCAACAAATGGTTCAAGCTTTGGCTAAACCTAAAATCACATGGCAAGACTTCCGAATCATGATGGAACAAGCACCCGCTGGTATGAGTGCTGTTGCAAAAGAAATGGGAATGTCTCTAAATGACTTGATTATTAAAATCCAAGCCGGACAAGTGAAGACAAACGATTTTGCTGAAGCGTTCAAGCGTGCTGGGTTGTCCATGCAAGACATGGCCACAAGCTACAAGACGATTGACCAGGCTATGGATGGGTTGAAAGAAACCTTAGCTAATAAGTTAAAACCCGCATTTGATACACTTTCAAAAGCTGGGATAAGAGCGCTTGAAGCAATCATGAACCAACTTGATAAGGTTGATTTTAATAAATTTGCTTCAATGCTAGAGGGATTTTTATCAAATGTGAATTTTGATGAAATAGCCAATAAAATTTCTAATTTCGTCAGTACATCCGTTGCTAAAATCAAGGAATTTTGGAAGAGTTTCACAGACACAGGTGCTCTTTCCAATTTCAAAAAGGCGCTAGATGAATTATGGGTAGCGTTTAAACACGTTGTATCCTCTTTGGCTGGTGGTGATGTGGCATCCGCTGGCGAAACTATCGGTAAAGCCATGAATATAGCTTCAGAAGCTATTCAATCATTTGCTAAAATCGTACAAAGTTTAAGTCCTGAACAAATCCAAAAGATTGTAGCATCATTTCTTGTCTTTAGAACAGCACGTAACTCTGTAGGCTTAGCTACAACAGCTTTACAAGGGTTAAGCGGTGCAGTATCAATCACAAAAGGGGCTGTTGGCGGTCTTAAAAGCTTTACACAAGTAAGCTCTGCTCTTGTTGGAATTGCTAGAGGTTCAAAGGCTGCAAGCTCAGCCTTAGTATTCATGGCGGAAGGTTCCACTCTTGCTAAAGTGGCTTTGGGTGGTCTAAATATTATTTCTAAAATTGGTTCATGGATCATGCCAGCTATTTCAGCGATTGGGACTTTCATCTCAGGCATTATGGAAGGTTCTGCGATTGCTGGTGCTTTCAGTTCTGCATGGGGTGCTATTGTGGCGGTCATTACTGGTCCAGTCGGTTGGATAATTGGGATTGTGGTCGCTATTGTAGCAGCGTTCGTTATCCTTTGGAATAAATGTGAAGGATTTAGAAACTTCTTCATTAATATGTGGAATGGCATTGTTGCATCTGCATCTTCGGCATGGGAAGGGATCAAATCCGCTTTTGGAGTTTTAGCAGAGTGGTTCGGTACTCTTTGGAACAGTATCAAAGAGAGCGCTTCGTCAGCGTAGAAAACACTCGGCCAATAGTCGAAGCTTTAAAGAACGTTTGGAATAGTCTAGTAGAGTTCTTTACTGTTTTAAAAGGTAAATTGGAAGAGTTTGCTACGAATGTATGGAACAAGTTTTTAGAAGGCGCTCAACCTATTGTGGAGGGAATTATTAATGTGTGGAACGCTCTTAAAGAGTTCTTCACAACATTAGGAACGATAATCATAGAGAAGGTTGGAGCAGTTTGGAATGACATTCTGACACAAGCTCAGCCAGTTGTAGCCAATATTCAATCATTCTTTAGTCCATTAGTCGATTTCTTCAGTCAACTTTGGAGCACTATCCAAAGCCAATCGACTACTCTTTGGAACGGCTTTACAGAAACACTTGCGCCCGTCATTGATTCGATTAAGACAATATGGAATGCACTTGTTGAGTTTTTGAGCCTCGCATGGAATAGGATTGTAGAAAATGCCACGATTATTTGGGGATTCTTGCACCCTATGATAGAAACAACATGGAATAATATCACACAAGCTATTTCTACAGCAATTAATTTTATTCTTCCATTGATCCAGAATGGTCTTGCTGCTATTCAAGTTGTTTGGCAAGCAGTATGGAGCGTACTTGGTATCATTGTTAGCACAGCTTGGAATTTAATTTCTACGATTATTTCAACAGTATTGAATGTCATTGCTGGATTGATTAACGCTGCAACTGCTGCTATTCAGGGTGACTGGAGTGGAGCGTGGAATGCTATTTTAGGCGTTCTACAGACTGTCTGGAACGGTATCCAATCAGTTATATCAACGGTTATCAATGCTATTCTAGGTATCATCACAGCAGTCTTAACCGCAATCTTAAACATTTTCACAATGATTTGGGACAATATTAAGTCATTCGTGAGTGGTGCTATTGAAGCAGTCAAGAATACTGTTATTAGTGCTGGTAATGCCCTTAGAGACGGATTCTTGTCTGCTATGGATTCTCTTTCAAGTGGCGTGAGCGGTGTTATTGATACCGTCACAGGATTTTTCAATCAGTTATGGAACATTGATTTGAGTGCTGCAGGGCAAGCGATTATGGACGGTTTTCTAGGTGGTTTAAAATCTGCTTGGGGAGCAGTTCAAGATTTTGTTGGAGGCATTGCCTCATGGATTGCAGAACACAAAGGGCCTATCACTTATGACCGTAGATTGTTGGTACCAGCTGGTCAAGCCATCATGGGTGGTTTTAATACTGCTTTAATGGGTGGATTTGCTACGGTTCAAGGCAATGTGTCAGGTATGGCAGACGGTATCGCTTCGATGTTCAATAACGCTGGCTCACGAGTTTCAGCAATGTCAAACGCATTGCAAGGCGATTTCTCTAATAACGTATCTGGTACATTATCAGCCAC
>OBUY01000864.1_pt1 | contig 9581 bp, 8 predicted proteins | sample 1475781 | NCBI WGS metagenome assembly OBUY01 (sample SAMEA2579912, study PRJEB22360) | human gut metagenome | biome: human gut; feature: human-associated habitat; material: faeces | place: Denmark | collected 2008/2010 | reverse complement strand
TCCATGTGCCTGTGAAGCCACATACTTCGTACAAGAAGTTGTGAAGCATTTCTTTACCATGTTCAGTGTGCAATACTTCTGCATGATATTGCATAGCGTATAATTTACGTTCTTTATTTTGCATAGATGCAACAGGGCAGTCTTTTGTATGCGCAATGATTTCGAACCCTTCAGGAACTTTTGCTACATAGTCAACGTGGGACATCCACACAACTTGGTCTTCGTCCAAGCCTTTGAACAATGGAGATGTAGTGTCCACTTTAGTAGGTGTTTTACCAAACTCACGATTGTCCGCAGATTTAACTTCGCCACCCAATGTATGCGCCATAAATTGCATACCATAGCACATGCCAAGAACTGGAATGCCAAGTTCAAAGATTTCCTTTTCAATTTTAGGGGAATTCTCTTCGTACACGCTGTTAGGGCCACCAGTGAAGATGATACCTTGCGGCTTCAATTCCTTAATTTTTTCTAATGCTTTGTTGTATGGATATACTTCGCAGTATACATGATTTTCACGAACGCGGCGTGCAATCAACTGATTATATTGACCGCCGAAATCGACAACAATAACAAATTCCTTGTTTTCCATAGTTCCTCCGTATGCATCTATTTGTGAAAGTATATTCACCAATTTATAATGTCCATACATTCCTGTACTGGGGGTGCGTTTTAACAAGCAAAACGCTAAATTTCATTACATTTCATTATACCATACGAAGTATATGGACTCCATATATACCGTATGAAAGTTATACATTACTTTTTATCGTTCGGATTTTTTATGCATTTGCACGGCCCCGACAGGACAAATTGAATAGCAATCACCACAACTGATACATCCTTTACCAATGATAAATTTTGTAGTTCCTTCGGTGATGCATTGAACAGGGCAATCCTCAGCGCAGGCCCCGCATTTAACACAGGTATCGTCTATATCAAATTTTAGATTGCCCATATAACATCACCTCTCTATCAATCATAAGATATAGTATCTATCCATTATCCGATTACTATTTCCATTAGCCTCTTAGTATTTCTATTAGTAGACTAGTATGTCCCTTAATAGCTTAGTATTTCTATTAGCCACTTAGTATTTCTATTTATTTTCCAATTCACGATTATACGCAATAGCCGAATATAGTGCACGAGCTACGCCATAGTGATTATTATCTGTCGTTTCATAACGGGCGGCAGCTTTCACATTATCTCGTGCATTATCCATAGCCACGCTGACGCTAGCAAAGCGAATCATGGATAGATCATTTTCACTGTCGCCGATGGTCATCACTTCGTCAGGCGTATAGCCCCAATGGTTAGCCAAGGCCTCTACGGCTGTGCCTTTTGTCGTATGAGGTAACACAAATTCTAAATTGCCTTCACTCGATTCAAGGACATCGTAAAAGCGTTCGCGGCCTTTGCCATCTATAGTTGCACCTTGGAACTCATCCCGCAAATCTGCTAGGATGCATTCGCGTATACGTTCATCGCCGTAAAAGATTTGAATTTTCTCCGGTCCCTCTGGTAACGATTCTAAATGGGCTATTAAATCGGGCACCATGGTACGTGTTTTTAAAATGAAGGGTCTAATATTCGGTCTAAAGAAATGTTCTGCTTGCGCTATCTCATTACCAACAACAGGGTATTGACCGAAAATCTCGGCTTTCACATAAGCCTCTACAAACACACCGTAGGTCATCAATTTTCGTACTAAATCTACGGCACGCATTTTATCAAAGGAAATATGAACGAGTTCCTTTTGTTCTTCTTTATCCATGACATAGGCGCCATTGGTGCACACAAAATAACGCAAGCACGGCATGGCATCGATGACATCGTCCATCTCATGCCACGCGCGACCCGATGCGATAGCCACGCGGATACCGCTTTCACGAGCAGCACGAACAGCAGCCACCACCTCAGGGTCCACGGATTTCGCGTCGTTCACCAAGGTTCCGTCCACGTCGGACGCGATGAATCGAATCGTTGTATCACCAGTAAGACCTATATAATTTTTAATATCTAACGTTTCAGATGAGGACATAAAACCTCCTTTAATACAATATAAATTTTACTTGATGTACAATATAGATAATCACATAAGATTGTAGAATTACTATTCAAAGGATGTGAAATCATATGCATATAATTATCGATCGAGATGCCGTTTGTGCGGCCGATGATATGAGTCATCATCGCGAAGAATTTACCGTACCAGACGGCATCACCATAGCTAGTTTATTTGAATATCTTGAGTTTAAATACATTCCTGTCATCGCTGGAAATAACGTGGTTTGGGCACTCTACCACCACGATATTGAGGTGGGCACTTATTTTACCCAAAATCGTAGTTTTATAAATGGCAATATTCTCTTATCAGCTATTATCAGTAATTCTGAAAGAGGCAACGAATTCTATCTGCGATATTACAGTTCCCCAGATAGATACAGGAAACATTTTATTTAGCGCTATTCTCATCAGCTAGAAACTATTTAGTAATATTATATGTAGATGAGAATTATTTAGTTGCATTAAACTCAGCCACAATTTCTTCTAAGACAGTTGGATTTTCTACTAATCGCAACAATGTGCCCCCAATGATATTAGCTCCATCTACAATGGTTTGTTCAATGGTTGGTTCTAGCATAGCATCCGCAAATTCTTTGGCATGGCACACCTTATCTGGGCCAGCCAAGCGCAATTTAGGATGGAATGCGGCACATTGATAGCTGACATTACCGATATCGGAACTGCCCCCAATATCCGCTGGACCTGGTTCAAAATCAAGGCCCATATCTGTCATCACCTCTTCGATGAGGTGTGTGCCACGATGGTTTTGGTTCATATCGTCATAAGGATTTCCGTAAAATTCAACATCTACAGTCGTACCGGTACAAAGGGCAGCGCCTTCAAAAATCTTTTTAATTTGCGTGGATAGGCCGTTCAAATAGTCACGTTCTGTATGACGCACAGTAACCTCTAATTCGCCAGTCGCAGGAATAACATTAGATGCGGTACCGCCATTAATAATCCACGTGCCGATGCGAGACTCTGGACGCACTTGTTGACGCATCATATCCATAGCATGAATAGCGAGTTGCACGCCGTTTACCGCATTGATGCCATTCCACGGCTCGCCTGCTGCATGGGCCGGTTTACCGTGGAATGTAGCACGGAAACAATCAAGGGCCAAGAATTGTGAATTCGGCCGCGTTTCTTCGCCATCAAGATGCACCATAATGGCAAAATCGTAATCCTTGAACACGCCAGCGTTGCACATATCCACCTTGCAGCCCATCGCTTCCTCATCAGGGGTTCCAATGATGTCGATGTCCATGTTGAAAGCTACGCCTTCTTGCTGCATCTTATGCAATGCAAGAGCCGCTAGTACACTCATAGATCCGCTAGCACAATGGCCACACGCATGTCCCACGTCTGGGAGCGCATCGTATTCACATAATATAGCTAAACGGCCCTTAGGATTATCTACTTTCACAACAGACGCCTTAAAGGCAGTCGGCAAGTGACAGAACTCATAGGTCACAGGAATACCGTGTTTTTCAAGGATAGCACCGATTGTCTTAACAGACTTAAATTCATGACTAGACAGTTCTGGATTCTTCGCCAATGTATAGTTAATGGTGAAAGCCTCTTGGGCGAAGCTTTCACAAGCACTAGAAAATTGTTCAGTAAGAGACATAGGCCCTCCTAAATGTATGTATAAATAACCGACCTTATTTGGTAAAAGGTACATTTCATGTACATAATTTGTTTTCACACCTTTAATTATACAATGTTATTGCCTATTGGTTCAAAATTCCGTACAATATAAACAGATTAATATGTTTGTATCATGTTTGAGGAGGATACTATGTTTAAATTCAAAAAATTGACAGCTATCGCACTCGTAGCCGTTGCTGCTATGGGTTTATTGGCTGGTTGTGGCAGTGAAAAAAGCAAAATGACACAAGAGGCTGGTGTGTTACGTGTAGGTTCTGAAACTACATTCCCACCATTTGAATTCACTGAAGGCGATAAATACGTTGGTTTCGACGTTGATTTGTCCGAAGCAATCGCTAAAAAATTAGGCCTAAAAATGGAATTCAAATCCATGGGCTTTGACGCTTTGATTCCAGCAGTTCAATCTGGCGACATCGACATGATCGCAGCAGGCATCAACGCAACTCCTGAACGTGAAAAAGCATTAGACTTCTCTGATGTATACTTTGACCAAGGCGGTTTCATCACAGTGGTTCGCAAAGACAACACTTCTATCCACAACATGGACGAACTTGCTGGTAAAACTGTAGGCGTTCAAATCGGTACTGTTCCTGCAGACATGGCTAAAAAAATTCCTAACACAACAGTAAAAGAAATGGACTCCAATGCCAATATCTTTATGGAATTGAAAGCTGGTACAATCGATGGCGCAATCATCGACAACGCAGTTGCTATGTACTACCTAAAACAAGGTGCTGACAAAGACCTTAAACTCGTAGGCGAACCTACAAAAGCACCTGGTACAGTACTTGGTGTTAAAAAAGGCAACACAGAATTACAACAAGCTGTTAACAAAGCTCTTAAAGAACTTAAAGAAGACGGCACATACCAAAAAATCTATGATAAATGGTTTGGTGACTATAACAAAAAATAATTTCTAATACATTGTTTTGAATACATGTAAAAGACACCTAGCAAAAATCCTCCGTCGGCCGGGTCTGACCCCTTCGGGGCAGGGCCAAAAGTCGGTTTTTGCCAGGTGTCTTTTTTTTGCATTCTACAACACGTGTTAGAAATTATTTCTTTGTTATATGAATAAGAGAATACTGCGCTACGCGGAGCCCGAAGTCGTTTTCAGAGAGGGTGTTCTCTTTTTACGCTATGTACATTAATCAATTATTTTTTGTTGTGAAAGGGCAGGGCCGACGCAGGGTGTGAGCTAACAGAGGAGCATAGCGACGCATGGGAGCCACACATCGCTAATCCAGAGGCGTAAGATTTTCCAAAGGAAAATCCACAGCATCTGGAAAAGTCGTTTTTTCACGGGGTGTCTTTTTTCATATATATTCTATTTCTGCCTAGAAAATTATTTCTTTGTTATACAGATAAGAGAATACTGCGCTACGCAGAGGCCGAAGTCGTTTTCAGAGAGGGTGTTCTCTTTCTACGCTATGTACATTAATCAATTATTTTTTGTTGTAAAAGGGCAGGGCCGACGCAGGGTGTGAGCTAACAGAGGAGCGCAGTCCTCCTTTCTATCGGTTGGGTAGGCAATAACGGGTTTTATCAATTTCACTACTATTATATTCCGCGTGTCAGCTATGGACCGAGAGATAGAACCGATGGGCCCAAAAATCCGACTTTACACTCACTGTGGATTTCGTTTTACGAAATCTTACGTTCGTGACTAAGTGATGTGTGGGCCCCATGCGTCGCCATGCTCCTCTGTTGCCTCACACCCTACTTATGTCCCTGTGAGCCCGTAGGGCGAATCAGACCCGGCCGGTGGAGGTTCTCAGGACACGTCGTCACACAGGCCGTAGGCCCTCCTTTCTCTGTCCAACGGTTGGGTTGGCAATAACGGATTTTATCAATTTCACTACTATTATATACCGAATCAACACTAGAACGAGATAGTTGAAGGTGATGGGGCCTCTGAAAACGACTTCGGGCTCCGCGAAGCGCAGTAGCGTGTCGGCTTTCAGAGGCCCCATCACCTTTCCTACCTTTCACGAGCTGTGTATTCGGTATATAATAGTAGTGTATTGTATAAAAACGAAAGGAGGGCCTATGGCTCAATATTTCACAGACCGCCTCCAACGGGTCTTCCACTTAATTTTTATGTCTTATAATCCGCAGTCCGCTCAAGAGGGTCTCCGCATATTAGAGTCGATTGTGAATAATCAATCGAATGTGACAAAGCCAATTCAGCATGAGTTGCGCAACACGGCTACATCGCAAGGCAGCGTTGGTGAATCAGATGCTGAGGAAGTCTACCAGAAGGCTTTATCTCCTGAGGAACGTGAGTTAGGAGACGCATACGCCCTATTAGCACGTGTCTATGCAGGGCCTCGCTTTACGTGGGCCGAGTCTGGATTCCCAGAGGATAATATGCGCACGTATCAGTGTTTGCATGATAGTATCCGCCGGAATAGTCCAATCGGCACATTACAAGCATTGCGCATAGCCGGCTCTATTACACCTACAGTGAGGCGAGATATGCAGTTGTCCTTTGATGATGCATTCCGCATCATCTATGATTATGCAAAGCAGGACGATGCATACTGTCAATATATTATAGGTAATGTATTCTTTTGGGGCGATTACCACGTTATTAACGAGGCTAAACAACTATTAGGCCCAGAAAAGGCTAGCTTTAGTCAACGATTACACCAAGCGACACGCAGCAAGAGTTTACGTGAAGTCATTGCTACCTTGCGCGGTATGGTAGACGAAGAAACGCTACAAGCAAAATCTCGGGAGCATGCGAAATACTGGTTTACCAAAGCCCTTGATCAAGGACTCGCCATGTTCCAAGGGAACTTGCGCAATATTTATATCGATGAAGGCGATTATGAAAATGCACGCCGTGTGGCATACAGGGCCGCTGAACTAGGCAATCCGACCATGATGCTCTATACGGCTCTCGACCATCACGAAAGAGGCGAGTTTACAGAGGCTTTCACATGGTTTACAAAGGGCGCCGAACTAGGCCAGCCAGAATGTATCGCGGAACTCGCCGACTATTACTACCATTTTTATGAGCAACCTGCGTTGCGCGCTGCCATTCCGTATGACCCAATCAAGGCGACTAAACTGTATCAACAGGCAGCCACAAAGGACTTTAATGACGCCGGTTATGCAGCGTTGCAAGCCGCATTTAACTATATCTTTCACATTGGCGGCCTACCTCTCGACTGGGGGCTCATCGCCGATTTGACGCATATGGCGGCGACAAAGGATAGATTTCTGTTCTCCTTGCCATATATTAGTTATATGCGCATTCACGGCATCGGCGTGACCAAAAACATCCGCTTTGCTATTCAATCCTTGACCCGCGTGTTAGAGGAAGAGAAACGGGCGCTTCAAGAGGAGGACCGCGTGCTCTTCTACGATATCACCCGTGCTCTCACACGCGTTGCCTTGGGCTACGCCTATGAAAAAGGTTATGTGACGGGAACACCTGACCTCGATAGTGCCGTTCATTATTATGAAAGCTCCCATCAGTACATCGTGTCACACCTCGCCAATCGTAGCGAAGAGATTAAGGATATTCCGGTAGATGACGAAGCGGCAGAACGATTAGCAGCCTTCGAAGAAATAGACGGCCATTGGCATTACAAGGAAGGTATTACCGAATCCGCTACAACTGTTCGTCCTGCCCCTACCACATGGCCTCACAATGCAGCCCGATTATCCGTTACTATGAATGGCTTTCAGTGGGATACTACCTTATATGACCTAGAAACTATCGATAAAGCCCTATCTACACAAGATACGGTGGTGCTTAGCTTTTACAATCATTTTCTAACCATTCCGAACAAATTGCGGAATATCTATAAACTAGAGACTAAACGTATGCCACGCAACACCTATCAAGTTCGATTGTACGGCTACGATTCAGCCGAAGGGCATGAGATTATCTATAAATCGCTGCTCAATGTAGAGGATGTCCATAATTTGTGGCATGACCTTTATGAAAGCCACCGTTTACCGGAGCTTTCAGAGGCATGGGCCATCGAAACAGACGAGGAAAAACCGACATGGCACTATGTACTCGACGTTGATCAAGAACCATTCCTACTCGAGGAATATGACGATGCCAACGCCATGATACAAGCATCATTGGAAGGCCTCAAGAGCAATCGCTACGAACAAATCAACGTTCGTACCCACGATTTTATTGGGCCATCCTATTTCATATTCAAGGGCAATCGGTCCACACCATTTAGGGTGCAACTGTACCTCAAGGAATCGATGCGCCACATCGTCGACGAACACGGCAAGCAAAAGGACATTCCCGGTAATACATACCTATTTGAACAGTACTTTGGCAATGAAGTGTCCTTGAATTACTGGATACAACGAACTATCAATACATTAGACATTCCAGAGTTAGATAATTGGAAACCGCTCAGCGTGCCTAAGGATTTGCAATAATAGAATAAAAGAACACAAAGGAGCTAGTACACAGCGTACTAGCTCCTTTGTTATAACCTAAACATAAGCTACATATATTATAAACGATCATGAGGGTAATGAACGTGGAAATCCCCATTTAGATTGAGCGCCTGCATATCTTGACGTTCAATCTTATCAAGCATTTTAGAACGAGCAGTTGTCATGCTATCATCACTATGCTTTCCACCAAAGAGAGCAAACTTAGATTTACCAAGCGTATACATAGTTTGTACATAAAACTCGCCAGAGTGTCCAAATGGTTTATCATAGCCCATGCCTACCGAAATGTGAGGTGTCACATTTACATTAACACCAGTTTTAATACCATTCTTATAGACACCATTTACAGGGAATGCAATATTATAGTTATATATATCATTGCTAAACCATTCTACATCTCTAATCTCTCCATTCATCCGATTCCAATGATAACGATCAATATAGGCGCGTATATAACGGGCATTTTTAAAGGTTCGTGCGTATCCGATATCATATCCAGAGGCAACACGTTTTTCATGACTTTCACCAACAGAAACATCAACATCTGGTATATTATAAGGTGCTGGAATCATTTCATCACGCTTAAATTTACGATAAGACGATGTAGTACTTCCTAATGGTTTATAGAAATTAGCATACAATTCATTTTCACCAGTTACATATTCTACACCTAAACTACCACGCTTATAATGTTCTTTGAAAGCATAATCATAAAAAGCATTAATACCTACATAGCTATGCTCCTTTTTACTTAATCGGCGATAACCTATTCCTAGGCTTCCCGTTGTGCCTATGGATTGTATCGACTGATCAAAGGACCATTCATATACATGACCACCTGCATTACGTGTCACATGATTTGCATACCCATCAGCTGTACGACTTATGCCTCCATGGGAAGTAACTTTGCCTTGTACAAATACTATACTCTTAGAGTTGTTATCATGATGACCTATAGGTTGTAAGGTCTCTATGCTATATATTGGCTTGTGATTGGTTTGAAACTTCGCTGAAATATCAGTTCTATCAGCCCAATCTTGATAACTGCTAGAATTCACTTTCACAGCAGTATTTGTATCAGCACTATCCGCTAATGCAATAGTCCAACACATCGTACAAGCTGCTGCACAAAGTAGCAATCGTATATTAAACTTTGTTTTATGATACATTTACCCAATACCCCTTCTCTCACATAATTATTATTGCAACATAAAAATTACCATCCTTTAGGTAATTTTTATGAGTTACAGATTATAAACCTACATCGACAACGCCATGATCATAAGTTTCTTCTACAGTTTCTTGTACAACCATATCACTGCGATGTACCTTATCAAGCATCTTAGAACGAGCCGTTGTAATCGCGCTTTCACTATGTTTACCACCACGCCAAGCAAACT
>OBUY01000863.1_pt1 | contig 9593 bp, 9 predicted proteins | sample 1475781 | NCBI WGS metagenome assembly OBUY01 (sample SAMEA2579912, study PRJEB22360) | human gut metagenome | biome: human gut; feature: human-associated habitat; material: faeces | place: Denmark | collected 2008/2010 | reverse complement strand
CATTCCGGCATCCGGTTCGGCTTTAAACGCTAACAGAATGTTCATTCGCACCTCCGACATTTCCCGCCGCAACCAGCGGGAGAGCTTTAGTTTCTGGAGCCCATAGCCAGGTCACAACAAAACCAACCAATAGCACGATGGCCAGTAACAATAAGGTGGCCTGCATTCCCCACTGCGCCAGAACCCACGGTAACAAACCGGTGCTAATTGCCGCGCCAAGTCTACTCATGGCGGTCGCAAAACCGACGCCCAGAGAGCGGATATCAGTAGGAAAACTTTCGGCAGGTAGAATGCCAACCAGATTGCTGACCGCCGAAATGGTGGTGCTGAAGAGAATAAAAAGCAGCAGCGTTAACGAACTGCCGGAAGGCAAACAGGCCATCACCATCAGCGTGGCCGCCAGCAGCAAAAAGCTCCCCAGTAAAAATTTGCGATGGGCTAACAAGTGGGTCAACACTAACCCTAATAACGCGCCAACAATTAACAAGGCATTGAGCATCAGGCTGGCGGTCAGCGCATCTTCCAGACCAATAGTCTGGGCGATAGTCGGCAGCCAGGTATAAATCACAAACCACGGGATCACGAGGCAGACAAAGAACACGCTGTTAAATACCGTGCGCCGCCAGTAACGCGAAGAGAACAAGGTTTTGATGTGCTTAGTGGTGGCCGTTGCCACTTCATCGCCCAGTAATACATGAGAGCCAAAGTAACGATGCACAATGGCATGAGCTTCTGCAAAACGCCCCTGTCGCAGCAGCCAGCGCGGCGATTCCGGTGTGCCCCAACGTAACAACGTAATCAACAGCGCGGGCAGAGCTGTTGATGCCAAAAGCCATCGCCAGGCCTCCGGACTTTCTGAAATAAAGTGATGTCCGGCAATACTTGCCAGCACATAACCCACCGTCCACACCACGCTGAACGCGCCCAGCAAAATACCGCGGTGGCGGCGCGGGGAAAATTCTGCCAGCAAGGTATGCCCCACAGAGTAATCACCACCCAGCCCAATGCCGATCAAAATGCGCAAACCAATCAGGTGCTCCGGCGTGGTGGCAAAATATTGTAAAAACGAAGCGAGCGTAATCAGCAAAAAGCTGAAAGTGAAGATTTTTTGCCGCCCGATATGGTCGGAGATCCAGCCCAAAACCAGGCTGCCGATAAACAGGCCAAGTAGCGCTGAGCCACCAATCATTCCCGCCATAAACGGTGTCAGTTGCATGGCTGGAGTAAGCTGAATAATGGCGTAACCAATGACGCCGAGGACATAACCGTCAGTCAGGTGCGCGCCGAAAGTAAGCGCAGCAATGCGACAGTGAAAACGGTTAAGTGGTAAATCATCCATTCGCACCGGTGAAGTGTTCATCTTTACCCCTTCATTGTCCGGTAATAAGAACGGCTTCTCGCTTGAGAAGCCGAAAAGGCAACGCCCCGACATCACAGGACGCTGCCTGACACATTATTTTTCAATCGGATAGATAGTACCCGTGTTCATAATGCCGTTAGGATCGAACTGCTTTTTCAGCCCTTCCAGCAACGCCCACGCGCTGCCATGTTCCAGTTTGCTCCAGTGAACGCGATGTTTACCAATGCCGTGGTGATGCACCATCGAACCACCGAGGCGAATGGTTTCTTCACAGATGATTTTGTTGAGCGGGTTGTGGTACTTGTCGATTTCCTCTTCCGGTTTGCAGTCAACAACGTTGTAGTCGTAAACGAAGTACATGTTGGTACCGTTTTGGTAGCTGTGAGAAGAGTGACCGCCCAGCATAGTGATGTCGTCGGCGTGCGGGAACTCGGTACGAATACGGTTAATGACGTTTTCATAGATTTCGTGAATACAACTCCAGCAGCCGGACACTTCGGTGGTAAAGCCCATGTTGCCGGTTTTGAGGATCTGCACACGTTCGGCGGCCACTTTATCCGGCCCCCAGTTCAGGTTGTTGAACCAGGTTTCGATCAGTTTGCTGTCCACACGCTGGCACTGCGGGTAACGCGCCACGATTTCGGCAATTCCTTCGCCTGTCGCCTGCGCAATACGTGGGTTACCCTCGGCCATAAAGATCAGCACGCATTTACCATCAGCAAAATGAGTGAAGTGTTGCGTGCCATCTTCAGCATCATACAAACGAGCAATCGACGGGCGATACCCTTCCACCATGATTTCACGCAGGATGTTGAAGCCGGTTTTCATGTCTTCCAGCACATAGCCGTAGAAGAGATTGTTTTCCGGGGTGAATTTGAAAATTTTCACTGTAACTTCAGTGATATAGCACAGTGCACCTTCGTTACCAATAATGATGTGACGAATGTCCGGACCAGCCGCGCGACGTGGAACGTTTTTAATGCGCGTCACGGTGCCATCTGCCAGTACCGCTTCCAGGCCAACGACCATATCTTCAATTGCGCCGTAAAGTGTGGAGAACTGCCCAATACTGCGGGTTGCCACCAGGCCACCCATCTGCGCCAGCGGTTTTGACTGCGGAGAATGCCCCGTGGTGTAGCCTTTTTCACGCAACGCGTTTTCCAGCACCTCCAGCGGAACGCCACATTGCGCCGTGGCCTGCATATTCTCAATATCAATATTAATGATTTGATTCATGGCGGAGCCATCGAGCACCACCGAGTTTTCTACGACAGTTTCCAGCCCACCTTCGGTGGCGGAAGCGCCGGTACGCGGCACACCGTTAATTTTGTGCGCATTCATAAAATTCAGCACGCGGGACACTTGCTCTGTGGAACCGAGTTTTACGACCGCTGCCGGAATAGGCAAAGTATAAATACCATGAATATCCGGAAATTTACGAAAACGGTCAATACTGTTTTTCTTTAATACCGTTTCATCGGTAATTACGCGATCTGCACCAACAATTTCCTTTAGCTGGTCGACAATCGCTGCGCGAGATAAAGACATAATAAATCCTTTCTGATAATAAAAATGGAATAGTCATTAATAAAAGAAAACAGAAACCACCGTTATGGATTAGCGCACTAAATAACCACCATCAACCACCAGCAAATGACCATTCACATAATTCGATGCCGGGCTTGCGAGGAATACGGCTGCGCCCATTAAATCCTGTGTATCGCCCCAACGATTTGCCGGAATATGATCAAGAACGCGCTGATTTGTTTCTGGATTGCTGCGTGTCGCCAGCGTAATATCGGTTGCATAATAACCAGGGGCAATACCATTTACCTGAATATTATATTGACCTAATTCATCGCAATAGGCTTTAGTGAATCCAGCAAGTGCGTGTTTAGTTGCAGAATATGCTGGAGACCATTGCCCGCCCAGGTAAGAAAACAATGAACAGATATTAATGATTTTACCGCTTTTTTGCGGGATCATAATTTTTGCCGCTTCGTAACTCAGCTCAAAAGCGGCTGTCAGGTTCACATCAATCATCGGGTCCCAGTCGGCACGGCCGAAGTCCAGCACCTTATTCAGCTTACAAATACCTGCGTTATTGACCAGAATATCGACAGTGCCAAAACGCTCACAACAGGCAGCGATTATCTTCTGCGGCGCACCTTCTGCGGTGATATCCACCTGCATGAAGTCCACTTCAACGCCTTGTTTTTCAATCATTTCCTTCGTTTCGCCATTATCTTTGACGAAGCTTGGAATAAAGATATTTGCACCTGCTTTTGCCAGTGCCATCGCAAATGCCTGGCCTAAACCACTATTCCCGCCGGTAACAATTGCAGTTTTACCTTTCAGGGAGAAAAAATCCATTGAGAACGCATTGAGTGATTCGATTGACATAGTTAGCTCCAATTTCCGTAAGGCAAAAAAAAAGAAAGGTAACTTCCCCCGCGAGAGGGAAGTTACCTTTCTCATTATCTCTGGTAACTGGCGATAATTTTTAGCATAAGGGCATAGTCGCTAATGTGATCATACTCACAGAGTATTACTCGTATAATCAAATAATTTTAAAAAGCAGAAGCGTGATTACTCTCACACAACACCTCTGCTTTCCATGTTATTTCTTATCGCAATTACTAGAGACCTGAGAAAAGTAATCCTCCTGAAAAGGCGGCTTACTTTTCTCTTTTTTTTGTCTATTACAAATGGGAATACGATATGCAACACAGCTCATATCGACGTTGGATAACCCTCGCGATAATTAGTTTTAGCGGCGGAGTTAGTTTTGACCTGGCTTATTTACGTTATATTTATCAAATTCCCATGGCGAAATTTATGGGATTCAGCAATACCGAGATAGGTTTAATTATGAGCACCTTTGGTATTGCCGCCATTATTCTTTATGCGCCCAGCGGGGTTATTGCCGATAAATTTTCACATCGCAAAATGATTACTTCCGCGATGGTAATTATCGGATTATTAGGCCTGATAATGGCAACGTATCCACCATTATGGGTCATGCTCTGTATTCAGGTTGCCTTTGCGATAACGACTATTTTAATGCTGTGGTCGGTGTCGATTAAAGCCGCCTCGTTGCTTGGTGACCATAGCGAACAAGGGAAAATCATGGGCTGGATGGAAGGACTGCGCGGCGTCGGTGTAATGTCGCTGGCAGTGTTTACCATGTGGGTCTTTTCCCGCTTCGCCCCGGATGACAGCGCCAGCCTGAAAACGGTCATTATCATCTACAGCGTGGTTTACATCTTGTTGGGGATTCTGTGCTGGTTTTTTGTTAGCGATAACAACAGCCTGCGTAGTACCCATAACGAAGAAAAACAGTCATTCCAGCTTAGCGACATCCTGGCCGTTTTGCGTATCAGTACAACCTGGTATTGCAGCATGGTGATTTTTGGGGTCTTCACCATCTACGCCATTCTGAGTTACTCCACCAACTATCTGACCGAAATGTATGGCATGTCGCTGGTGGCGGCGAGCTACATGGGGATCGTGATCAACAAAATCTTCCGCGCACTGTGCGGCCCACTTGGCGGCATTATCACCACCTACAGCAAAGTGAAATCCCCTACCCGCGTGATCCAAATTCTTTCCGTGGTCGGCCTGCTGGCACTCACTGCCCTACTCATGACTAACTCTAACCCGCAATCGGTCGCGATGGGGATTGGCCTGATTTTACTACTGGGATTCACCTGCTACGCCTCACGCGGGCTGTACTGGGCCTGCCCCGGCGAAGCGAGAACACCATCTTACATTATGGGCACCACGGTAGGTATTTGTTCGGTGATTGGCTTCCTGCCTGATGTCTTTGTTTACCCGATTATCGGTTACTGGCAGGACACCCTGCCCGCAGCAGAAGCCTACCGCAACATGTGGCTGATGGGCATGGCGGCGCTCGGCATGGTGATCGTCTTTACCTTTTTGCTGTTCCAAAAAATTCGTACTGCTGATAGCGCCCCCGCAACGGCTAACAGCAAGTAAGCCCAGAACATTACAGGAGAAAAATCATGTCGAAGAAATACATCATAGGGATTGATGGCGGAAGTCAGAGTACAAAAGTGGTGATGTACGATCTGCAAGGCAACATAGTTTGCGAAGGCAAAGGTTTATTACAGCCGATGCACACACCGGATGCCGATACCGCAGAACATCCTGACGACGATTTATGGGCATCATTATGTTTTGCCGGTCACGATTTAATGAGCCAGTTTGCCGGGAATAAAGAAGATATTGTTGGCATCGGCCTGGGATCAATCCGTTGCTGCCGTGCCTTACTGAAAGCTGACGGTACACCCGCCGCACCACTGATTAGCTGGCAGGATGCACGAGTTACGCGCCCTTACGAACACACGAATCCTGACGTGGCGTATGTCACTTCTTTTTCGGGCTATCTGGCGCACCGCTTAACAGGCGAGTTTAAAGACAATATCGCCAACTATTTTGGCCAGTGGCCGGTGGATTATAAAACCTGGGCCTGGAGTGAAGATGCCGCGGTAATCGAGAAGTTTAATATCCCCCGCCATATGCTTTTTGGCGTACAAATGCCGGGGACCGTTCTCGGGCATATCACACCACAAGCAGCACTGGCGACACATTTCCCGGCAGGACTGCCGGTAGTTTGTACCACCAGTGATAAACCGGTAGAAGCATTAGGAGCCGGATTGCTGGACGATGAAACGGCGGTGATTTCCTTAGGCACCTATATCGCGCTGATGATGAATGGCAAAGCACTGCCGAAAGACCCGGTAGCGTACTGGCCGATTATGTCTTCTATTCCAGAAACATTGCTGTATGAAGGTTACGGTATTCGCAAAGGGATGTGGACGGTAAGTTGGTTGCGCGACATGTTGGGCGAGTCGTTAATTCAGGATGCCAGAGCACAGGATCTTTCGCCGGAAGATTTGCTCAACAAAAAAGCCTCTTGCGTGCCACCTGGCTGTAATGGGTTGATGACGGTGCTGGACTGGCTGACCAACCCGTGGGAACCGTACAAACGCGGAATTATGATCGGCTTTGATTCCAGTATGGATTACGCATGGATTTATCGTTCGATTCTGGAAAGCGTGGCGCTGACGCTGAAGAACAATTACGACAATATGTGTAATGAAATGAATCACTTTGCGAAGCATGTGATCATTACTGGCGGCGGTTCAAACAGCGATCTGTTTATGCAAATTTTTGCCGACGTGTTCAATCTTCCGGCAAGACGTAACGCCATTAACGGGTGCGCTAGTTTGGGAGCGGCTATCAACGCGTCTGTAGGGCTTGGCTTGTACCCGGATTACGCAACGGCTGTTGACAAAATGGTTCGCGTGAAAGACATCTTTATGCCTGTTGAGAGCAACGCCAGACGTTACGACGCGATGAATAAAGGCATTTTCAAAGACCTAACCAAACACACTGATGTGATCCTGAAAAAATCGTATGAAGTGATGCATGGAGAATTGGGCAATGTGGACGCTATTCAAAGCTGGTCTAATGCGTAAGTGAAGAAGACCGGGCGGGAAACCGCCCGCTCTGAGCATACCTGAATGGTTACCTCTAAACATAACCTGTTATTAATTAATGATTTTTCAAGCCAGTTCCAATCTACCAAAATTTGTAGCGATGATTTTTACTCCAGTGAAAAATTAACACTACGGAATTTGTTTTGGTTTGCAATGACGAGTCCGGAAAAACCAGAAGAGAACAATCAGAAGAGGCAAAAATATAAATGGGTGGAATTCTTTACAGGTTCCACCCATTTATAACGCTTATAAATATTTAATCAGGCAATATTCAAATATTTATGCGTTTGCATCGACAAACGCCAGTTCCGCGCAATACAGGTATCGATACATAAACGCGTGGCATCTTCTTTCTGACTAATTGGCTGAAGTGCAATTACTCGCGGTTTATCATCAGTCAGCGTTGCCAGCAATTCATCCAGTGCTTCAATATCCCGTACACGCCCAACCGGATGTTTGATTTCATTGGCGCGTTCCAGCGCCTGCGACAACACTTCATAGCCGCCGCGCATGTTCAGTTTTGGCGACACGGTAACCCAGGTGTTCGGTGTACAACGTACTTCGTGAGTACCGCTGGTTTCTATCTGGCAGCTAAAACCGTTCTTTTCAAGCAAGTCAGTCAATGGCAGCAAATCATGAATGCAAGGTTCACCACCCGTAATCACTACGTGACGCGCGGTATATCCCTGACGACTTATGACCGCTAACAAATCTTCGCTGCTTGCTGCGCCCCACTTATCACTCTCTTTGGTTTTCGCCAAAATACTGAAAAGAGAAACTTCCCGATCCTCAAGTTTTTCCCACGTGTGTTTGGTATCACACCAGGCACAGCCGACCGGGCATCCCTGTAAACGAATAAAAATGGCGGGGACGCCGGTAAAGTAACCCTCACCTTGCAGGGTCTGGAACATCTCGTTAATCGGGTACTGCATAGCATTCTCTGTAAAGTGGATAATTGTTAATTATTGCAGATCCTACCGCAATATTCATGCTTTATTAACATTCTGTTACACGCGGGTTTAAGATAAAAAGGCGAAACAGATCATTAATAAAAAAATGAAACAACGTATTATTCCCCGGGGAATTAAACAAAAGGGATTTAAACATGCTCAGAATATTCATCGGACTTATATTTATTTTCAATTTATCAGGTTGTGGATATAATGATATTCAAACTTATGACGAACAAGTCAATTCATCCTGGTCAGAAGTTCTGAATCAGTATCAACGTCGTGCCGACCTTATTCCTAATCTTGTCGCCAGTATTAAAGGCTATTCCAGCTATGAAAAAGAAGTGTTGGAAGCCGTAACATTAGCGCGTAGCCAGGCTATCGGGCCAGTAGCGATTTACAGCAAGCGCCAGGCGATGAGCAAAAGCTACAAACCTGGCAACAAGCTCAGGCGCAACTGACTCGTACACTCGGCCAGTTAACGATTATCAGTGAACGTTATCCTGAATTAAAGGCCCAGGAACTCTATCAAAATTTGATAGTACAGCTCGAAGGAAGTGAAAACCGCATTGCCGTTGCGCGAGGAAGATACATTAAAGCTATTGAACAATATAATGTCACTATCCGCAAATTCCCCGCTGTATTAACCGCAAAAATAATGGATTACACCGCAAAGAAAAATTATTTGCCGGATGATGTCGCCGCTGTGAGTAAAGCACCAACAATAGATTTTAGCCAAAATCCTAATATTCATTAAGCGGGCAATCCTTATGCGAATTTTTATCTTTCTTCTGGCTTTCTTCTGTCCATCGGCGTTTGCTACGCAAATTCCAGTACCTGAATTACCTGTGTATGTGAATGACGTAACAGGTACATTGACGAACAGCGAAATAAATGCTCTTGCTGGTCAGATTAAAAACCTGACGCAAAGAAATCTGGCGCAAATGGTGGTGTTAGTAGTTGACACAACAGGCGATGAAACTATCGAGCAGTACGCTACGCGGGTATTCGATAGCTGGAAACCAGGTGATAAAGACCGCGATGATGGTGTTCTACTGTTAGTCGCCTGGCAGGATCATACCGTGCGTATTGAAATCGGTTACGGACTGGAAGGCCTTATTACAGATGCACAGTCCGGACAAATTATTCGCAACAGTATTATTCCAGCATTTAAAAATGGCGACCTTGCTGGCGGCTTACAAAAAGGAATAAACGATATTGAAAGTCGTCTGGCAGAGAATACTTTATCAACTATAACACCGACCGATCACTTCTTACCTTTTAGCGGCTGGTGGGCTTTGTTGGTCTGGGCAATAGTATTGACCTTTATTTCCGCCAGGGGATATATCAAAACGCTGGGAGTAATTTGCTTTGCTGCCATAGTGCTGGCCTTTGTGCTTCCCATTGCTGGATATAGCGGGAGCTGGGGAGCGCTTATCACATTATTATGCTTCTCCACACCGTTCCTTATTATTGTTATTTCTTTTACCCCTTTCGGAAAAAAGGTACGTAATTTAATGCGTAGTGCCAACCGACCATCACGCTACGAAGGAAGCAGTTCTACCTCCTGGCACTCTTCATCATCCTCATCGTCATCATCCTCTTTTGACAATGATAATTTCAGCGGCGGGGGCGGTTCTTCAGGTGGCGGCGGTGCTTCAGGGCGCTGGTAACTCAACCATAAAAAATGCCAGCCTGGAGGCTAATGCCAGTCAGTTAAGCAACTGACTGGCTCTTTTTCGGGGCTGTGGGGTATTT
>OBUY01000860.1_pt1 | contig 9618 bp, 6 predicted proteins | sample 1475781 | NCBI WGS metagenome assembly OBUY01 (sample SAMEA2579912, study PRJEB22360) | human gut metagenome | biome: human gut; feature: human-associated habitat; material: faeces | place: Denmark | collected 2008/2010 | reverse complement strand
ATCATCGGTAACGGTGTTGTGCTGTCTCCGGCTGCGCTGATGAAAGAGATGAAAGGTCTGGAAGACCGTGGTATCCCTGTTCGTGAGCGTCTGCTGCTGTCCGAAGCCTGTCCGCTTATCCTCGATTATCATGTCGCGCTGGACGTTGCGCGTGAGAAAGCACGTGGTGCGAAAGCTATCGGTACCACCGGTCGCGGCATCGGCCCGGCTTACGAAGATAAAGTCGCACGCCGCGGTCTGCGCGTTGGTGACCTGTTTGATAAAGCAACCTTCGCTGTCAAACTGAAAGAAGTGATGGAATATCACAACTTCCAGCTGGTGAACTTCTACAAAGCAGAAGCGGTTGACTATCAGAAAGTGCTGGATGATGTCATGGCGATTGCCGACATTCTGACGGCGATGGTTGTCGATGTTTCCGATCTGCTGGACCAGGCGCGTAAGCGCGGCGACTTCGTGATGTTCGAAGGCGCGCAGGGGACTCTGCTGGATATCGACCACGGTACCTATCCGTACGTGACTTCGTCTAACACCACCGCAGGTGGCGTGGCGACCGGTTCCGGCCTGGGTCCGCGTTACGTGGATTACGTTCTGGGAATCATCAAAGCCTACTCGACTCGCGTCGGCGCAGGTCCGTTCCCGACTGAGCTGTTTGATGATATCGGCGAGTTCCTGTGCAAGCAGGGTAACGAGTTCGGCGCCACTACCGGCCGTCGTCGTCGTACCGGCTGGCTGGATATCGTTGCGATCCGTCGCGCGGTGCAGATCAACTCCCTGTCTGGCTTCTGCCTGACCAAGCTGGACGTTCTGGACGGCCTGAAAGAAGTGAAGCTCTGCGTTGCCTATCGTCTGCCGGACGGCCGCGAAGTGACGACCACTCCGCTGGCTGCTGACAACTGGGAAGGCATTGAGCCGATTTATGAAACCATGCCAGGCTGGTCTGAAACCACCTTCGGTGTGAAAACGCGCAGCGGTCTGCCGCAGGCAGCGCTGAACTATATCGCGCGCATTGAAGAGCTGACCGGCGTGCCGGTTGATATCATCTCTACCGGTCCCGACCGTTCTGAGACGATGATTCTGCGCGACCCGTTTGACGCATAATCATCTCCTGGGGCGCCGCTAAGGCGCCCCTTGTTTTTGCTGTTCACCCGCCCCATTTCAAATAAATTAGCGGCCTGAGCGCTGGCTGGTTTATCATCAATACAGTATCAATACGGTCTTACCCGAGGATTAATACACACCAGCTTTCAGGATGCGGCCGATCGCACAACGCAGCAGTGACCTGAATGATGAGTGTATGCCGCTTTCCCCCTTACCCTGAGGTTGATGTGCAGTTAACGAGTTTCACGGATTACGGATTACGGGCGCTGATTTATATGGCCTCGTTGCCGGAAGGAAGAATGACGAGTATCTCCGAAGTGACGGAGGTTTACGGCGTTTCCCGTAATCATATGGTAAAAATAATCAATCAGTTAAGTCGTGCTGGCTATGTAATGGCCGTGCGGGGTAAGAACGGGGGGATTCGCCTGGGTAAGCCGGCGAAAACCATTCGGGTTGGCGATGTCGTCCGCGATCTGGAACCGCTGTCGCTGGTCAACTGCAGCAGCGAATTTTGCCATATTACCCCCGCCTGTCGCCTGAAAAAGGCGCTGGCTGAAGCTGCGCAAAGTTTTCTCAAGGAACTAGATAACTACACGCTGGCTGATTTGGTTGAAGAAAATCAACCGCTTTATAAATTATTACTGGTGGAGTGACATAAACTCTCATCAGAGATGACAACGGAGGAACCGACATGTCACAAGATCCTTTCCAGGAACGCGAAGCTGAAAAGTATGCGAATCCAATCCCAAGCCGGGAATTTATCCTCGATCATTTAGCAAAACGTGAAAAACCGGCCAGTCGCGACGAGCTGGCGACAGAACTGAATATCGAAGGAGAAGAACAACTCGAGGGGCTGCGACGCCGCCTGCGCGCCATGGAGCGTGACGGGCAGCTGGTCTTTACCCGCCGCCAGTGCTACGCATTGCCTGAGCGTCTCGACCTGCTCAAAGGCACCGTTATCGGCCACCGCGACGGCTATGGCTTCCTGCGCGTCGAAGGGCGTAAAGATGACCTTTATCTCTCTTCCGAGCAGATGAAAATGTGCATCCATGGCGATCAGATCCTTGCGCAGCCGCTGGGCGCGGACCGTAAAGGCCGCCGCGAAGCGCGCGTAGTGCGCATTCTGGTGCCAAAAACCAGCCAGATTGTCGGCCGCTATTTCACCGACGCCGGCGTGGGCTTTGTCGTACCGGATGACAGCCGTCTGAGCTTTGACATCCTGATCCCGCCGGAAGAGGTGATGGGCGCGCGCATGGGCTTCGTGGTGGTCGTGGAGCTGACCCAGCGTCCGACCCGACGTACAAAAGCGATCGGTAAAATCGTCGAAGTGCTGGGGGATAATATGGGCACCGGCATGGCGGTTGACATGGCGCTGCGTACCCATGAAATCCCTTACACCTGGCCGCCGGCGGTAGAGAAACAGGTTTCGGTGCTGAAAGAGCAGGTGCCGGAAGAGGCGAAAGCGGGCCGCGTGGATTTACGCGACCTGCCGCTGGTGACTATCGATGGCGAAGATGCCCGCGACTTTGATGACGCCGTTTACTGCGAGAAAAAACGCGGCGGCGGCTGGCGCCTGTGGGTGGCGATTGCCGATGTCAGCTACTATGTGCGTCCCGGGACACCGCTGGACGCTGAAGCACGCAGCCGCGGGACCTCGGTCTACTTCCCGTCTCAGGTCGTACCGATGCTGCCGGAAGTGCTCTCCAACGGCTTATGTTCCCTGAACCCGCAGGTCGATCGCCTGTGCATGGTTTGCGAGATGACCATTTCGTCCAAGGGACGCCTGACCGGCTACAAGTTCTATGAAGCGGTGATGAGCTCACACGCTCGCCTGACCTACACCAAGGTGTGGCATATGCTGCAGGGTGACCAGGAGCTGCGTGAGCACTATGCGCCGCTGGTGAAACATATCGAAGAGCTGCATGCGCTTTATAAAGTGCTGGATAGCGCCCGTGAAGAACGCGGCGGGATCTCCTTCGAGAGCGAAGAAGCGAAGTTTATCTTTAACGCTGAACGCCGCATTGAGCGCATTGAGCAGACGCAGCGTAACGATGCGCATAAACTGATCGAAGAGTGCATGATTCTGGCGAACATCTCCGCCGCACGCTTTGTTGAGAAGGCGCTGGAGCCGGCGCTGTTCCGTATCCACGATAAGCCGAGCACTGAAGCGATTACCGCATTCCGTTCCGTACTGGCGGAGCTGGGGCTGGAGCTGCCTGGCGGCAATAAACCAGAGCCGCGTGATTACGCTGAGCTGCTGACCTCAATTGCCGATCGTCCGGATCATGAAATGCTGCAAACCATGCTGCTGCGTTCGATGAAGCAGGCGATATACGACCCGGAGAACCGCGGCCACTTTGGCCTGGCGCTGCAGTCCTACGCGCACTTCACTTCACCGATTCGTCGTTACCCGGACCTGTCGTTGCACCGTGCTATTAAGTATCTGCTGGCGAAAGAGCAGGGCCATAAAGGCAACAGCACCGAAACCGGCGGCTGGCACTACAGCATGGATGAGATGCTGCAGCTGGGCGCGCACTGTTCGATGACCGAACGGCGTGCCGATGAAGCCACCCGCGAAGTTTCTGACTGGCTGAAGTGTGACTTTATGCTCGATCAGGTGGGTAACGTCTTTAAAGGGGTGATTGCCAGCGTTACCGGTTTTGGTTTCTTCGTGCGTCTGGATGAGCTGTTTATCGATGGTCTGGTGCACGTCTCCTCGCTGGATAACGACTACTATCGTTTCGATCAGGTCGGGCAGCGTCTGATCGGTGAATCCGGCGGGCTGTCTGGCGGCGGCCAGACGTATCGTCTGGGCGATCGCGTGGAAGTCCGCGTCGAAGCGGTCAACATGGACGAACGTAAAATCGACTTCTCGCTGATCTCCAGCGAGCGTGGACCGCGCAACGTCGGCAAGACCGCCCGGGAGAAGACGAAGAAGGCCAATGGTGCCAGCAATAATGCAGGCAAACCGTCCGGCCGTCGCCGTCAGGCGGGCAAGCAGGTGAACTTCGAGCCAGACAGCGCTTTCCGTGGTGATAAGGGCAAACCGAAACCGGCGAAAGCGAAGAAAGAGAAGGGCGCGAAAAAGCCGTCGGCCAAGACGCAAAAAATAGCGGCGGCGACGAAGGCGAAGCGCGCGGCGAAGAAAAAAGTCGCGGAGTAAGCGCCTCCGGCCCCTCAATCATTTGGGTAGCAGGGGAAACGCGCATCGTAGCGTACCGGCAACCCGAAGTATGACGGATAAATAACCCCTTCCAGCCGGAGGGGGTTATTCTTTTTTGCCTTAAGTCATTCCACAACAGAATAGATATTGCTCCCTTCCCCGCGTATTTCCTGCTTAGTCTGTTTTCAGCAATCGTTATTTATTCTTTTTGATTAGCCATATTTTTCCCCTGTGTATAGTGGATTTTACTTTTGATCCCCCCCTTTTATGTGCAAGGAGCATATATGCATCTGGCCCGTTTTCCCCGTGTGTCACTTGGTCATTTTCCGACCCCGCTTGAGCCGCTGGATAATTTGTCGAAATTATTAGGCGGGCCAAAAATATGGATAAAACGCGATGATGCGACCGGCCTGGCGAGCGGGGGGAATAAAACCCGCAAGCTGGAGTTTTTACTGGCGGATGCGCTGGCGAAAAACGCGGACGTGGTGATTACCCAGGGGGCCACGCAGTCTAACCATGTCCGTCAGACCATTGCCGGCGCCGCGCGTCTTGGCCTGCAGGCCAAAGCGCTGCTGGAGCAGCGGGTGACGGATTTTGGCGAGGATTATCAACGCTCCGGCAATGTGCTGCTGGATGAACTGCTGGGCGGGGAGATCGTGGCCCATCTGCCGGGCGGCAGCGATATGCAGCAGGCGATGGAGGAGTATGCCGCCACGCTGCGTGAACAAGGACACAATCCGTACATCATTCCCGGCGGCGGCTCTAACCCCATCGGCGCGCTGGGCTACGTCGCCTGCGCCGAAGAGCTGTTGTATCAGTCATCTCAGCTACGTCTGCGCATCGACCATGTGGTCCACGCCACGGGCAGCACCGGTACTCAGGCGACCAACAGCCACGTTCCGGTGCTGGGCATCAGCGTGCGCGCGCCGAAGGCGAAGCAGGAAGAGAACGTCTGGAACCTGGCGTTGAGAACCCTCAATCTGCTGGGCGTGGCGGGCGAGTTGCCGCGCAGCGCCGTGGTGGCCAATAGCGATTACGTCGGCGAGGGCTACGGTCTGCCCACCGCGGGAACGCTGGAAGCGCTGACGCTGCTGGCGCGCCACGAGGGTATTCTGCTGGATCCGGTCTACTCCGCGAAAGGAATGGCCGGGCTTATCGATCTGATTCGTCAGGGCCACTTCCGTCAGGATGAGAACGTGGTCTTTATCCATACCGGCGGCTCTGCCGGACTGTTCGGCTACCGCCAGCTGCTGGAGGCGCAGACCGCCATGACTAAGCCGTTTCTGCTCGGCGTGCTGGGAGGGATGGGGCCACTCGCCACGCTGGATTTTCAGCGGCGCCTGCTTGATGCCACGCCGGCGCAGAACGATCAGCAGCAGATCCCTTCGGTGGTGTGGAACGTCCCGCAGATCGCGGACCGACAAAAGGCGCTGGCGGGAAGCGGGCCGTCGCCGCTGCCGCAGCTTATCCATGGTATTGAGCAGCTCAATCAGGCGGGGGCCAGCCATATCGCCATCCCCTGTAATACGGCGCATCACTGGTATGACGCCCTCAGTCAGGTGAGCGAAGCCCCGATTCTGCACATCGTTGACGCGACGCTGGCCGCGCTGGCTCAGCAGGCGGAACAACCTCAGCGGGTAGGGATTATCGCCACACAAGGCACGCTGGAGGCGCGCTGGTATCAACACAAGCTGGCGGCGCAGGGGATGGCGGTTATTGAGCCGACGGCGGAGGAGCTGGCCAGGTGGTTTGTCCCCGGCTGTTACGCGGTCAAACGCGGCGCGCTGGAAGAAGGGGGCGAGCTGCTGGTGCGTCAGGCCAACGCGCTGTTTGCACGCGGCGCGCAAAAGCTGATTCTGGCCTGCACCGAGGTTCCCGTGGCGCTGGCGGCGGTGAAGGCGCCGTTTGCTGATCTGACGTTCGACCCGGCCCAGGCGCTGGCCGAGCGATGTTCGCAATTATGGCAGGCCCGTTAAGAGAGCACTGAATACGATTGCGTCCGGTTATTGATCCGGGCGTGAAATGTCCGAATTTTCGAAGGGTAAATATAATGAAAAAAATTCTCTGCTTATTCCTTGCAGCGGGTAGTTTATGGGCCAACGCCAGCTTTGCGGAGACGCCGGCCGAAGTCCGGGTGGCTTATAGCGGCGGCTCCCAGGTATTAATGCTGGCGAAGGCCGACGGCTCTCTGGATAAAGCGTTAAACAGTAAAGTGAAGTGGGTGCAGTTTGCCTCCGGCGCCGATGCGTTAAATTATTTCGCCAGCAATGCGATTGATATTGCTAACTTCGGCTCCAGCCCGGCGGCGGCAGGGATCGTCAGAAAACTGCCGGTAGAGATTATTGGCGTCTCCGGCGTTATTGCCAGCTATGAACGGCTGATTGGCAAGGAGGGCATCAGCAGCATTAAAGATATCGAAGGCAAGCGCGTGGCCTATCCGCCCAATTCGACGGCGCAATACGCCCTTGAAGCCGCCATCGACGTCAACAAACTGGACCGCAGCAAGATCACCCTCCTGCCGCTGCGCCCGGCAGATATGGTCGCCGCCTGGAAGCGCGGTGATATCGATGCCGGCTACGTCTGGGCGCCGTTTGCCCAGGAGCTGGAGTCCTCCGGCGGACATCAGGTCTTCGCCACCAAAGATCTGCAAAAAGATGGCTACCTGATTTACAACAACTACGTGGTGCGTAAAGCCTTTGCCGAGCAATATCCGCAGGTGGTGACCGCTTTCCTGCGCGTTCACCAGCAAAAGGTTGACGAATTTAAGCAAGACCCGGAGCGCGCGGCGGCTATCGTGGCGAAAGAAGTCGGCGCCCCGGTGACCACCGCGGCGAATACGCTTGGTGGCCTGGAATACCCCACGCTGAGCCAGCAGGGGACGGCGGCATGGCTGGGTAACGGGACGCAAACCTCCGACAGCGGTATCGGCAAAGCGCTGAGCAAAACCTCCGGCTTCCTCGCGGGGATTGGCGAAATCCGCAAACGCGACATTCCGGCTAACTGGGATGCGGCGATTGATTCACGCTATATCCGCGATGCGGCGGTAGCCGCGCAATGAGATTGAGCCAGCATATTGCCATCAGCATCGTCTCGGTGGCGGTTTTCTTTATCGTCTGGCAGGTCGCGGCGACGCGGCAGTGGGTCGACCCGCTGCTGCTGCCTTCGCTAACGGATATCGGCCTCACCACCGAAGAGCTGCTGGCGGATGGCTATCGCCAGGTGCCGCTGTGGGAACATATCGCGGTGAGCCTCGCGCGCGCCCTCAGCGCCTTTGCGGTCGCGATTATCATCGGCATTCCGCTGGGGCTGCTGATGGGGCTGTCGGATGGCCTCGCCGCCGTGTTAAACCCGTTCGTGCAGTTCCTGCGTCCACTGCCCAAAATCGCCCTGATCCCGCTGGCCGTGGTCTGGCTGGGGATCGGCGAAGCGTCCAAATTCTTCCTGATCTTTATCGCCACCTTTTTAAGCGTGGTGGTCGGGGCTTCTGCCGCCGTTGAGCGGATTGGCCGATCGCGCATTCGCGTAGCGCAAACCCTCGGCGCCTCGCGTCAGCAGATCTTCCTGCGGGTGGTGTTGCCGGATGCGCTACCCGATCTCTTCACCACCGTCAGGCTGTCGATCGGTATCGGCTGGACTTCGCTGATTGCGGCGGAGATGGTGGCGGCCAGCTCGGGTCTGGGCTGGATGGTGATTAACGCCAGCTCCTATCTGCGTACTGATATCGTCATGCTCGGCATTCTGCTGCTGGGCGGCATTGGCTATCTGCTGGATTTATTGCTGCTGGGGCTGCAACGGCTGTTTGTGCCCTGGGCGGGGAAAGAATAATGAGTGCCATCACGCTGGAAAACGTCTCGCTCTCCTTTGCGGCTAAGCCGCAGCCGTTCACGGTGCTCGAGGATATCAGCCTGTCGCTGAATAAAGGGGAATTTGTCGTCCTGTTAGGCCCTTCGGGCTGCGGGAAATCCACCATTCTCAACCTGGTGGCCGGGTTTACCCAACCGGACCGGGGACGCGTGGCGGCGGGCGGTAAACCGGTACGCGCGCCGGGGCCGGATCGCGGCATGATTTTCCAGCAGCCGAATCTGTTCCCGTGGCTGTCGGTGCTGGAGAACGTCACCTTTGGCCCGCGGCTGGGCAAATACCGCAAACAAGAGACCAACGCGCGGGCGCTGGACTGGCTGGGGCGCGTGGGCCTGAAAGGGTTTGAGCATCACGCTCCCTGGCAGCTCTCCGGCGGCATGAAACAGCGGGTGGCGCTGGCGCGCGCCTGGCTGCCCGGCCCGGAGGTGCTGCTGCTGGATGAGCCGTTCGGCGCGCTGGATGCGCAAACCCGGCTGATGATGCAGGAGCTGCTGCGCGAGGCCTGGCTTTCGACCGGTACCACGCTGCTGTTCGTGACGCACGATCGCGCCCCAGCGCTGTTCCTCGCCGACCGTATTCTGATTATGTCAGCGAAGCCGGGGAAGATCGTCGAAGAGATTGTCCTGCCCTTCGGCCATGAACGGGATATCGAAACCCTGGCGGAACACCCGCGCTACAGCGAGATCAAGCATCACGTTTTGCACCGCGTGCGCCAGGAGGCAAAACGGCATTTAGGTTAAACGCGATTCCCGGCGGCGGGCAGTTTAATCGGACAAGAGTCGATTTGAACGCTATGTCGGTTATAATAGGCGCAAGTGAAGTGGTTCACGGCCCAATTAACCCGGCGCATACCGCCCCAGATGAGTACCTTTAATGAGTGAAATGATTTACGGCATCCACGCGGTGCAGGCCCTGCTCGAGCGCGCTCCAGAGCGTTTTCAGGAAGTTTATATTCTGAAAGGCCGCGAGGATAAACGCCTGCTGCCGCTGATCCATGCGCTGGAAGCGCAGGGCGTGGTGATTCAGGTGGCTAACCGTCAGTTTCTTGACGAGAAAAGCGAAGGTGCCGTGCATCAGGGGATTATTGCCCGGGTGAAGCCGGGACGTCAGTATCAGGAGAACGATCTCCCGGACCTGCTGGCCTCGCTTGAGCAGCCGTTTCTGCTGATCCTCGATGGCGTCACCGATCCGCACAACCTTGGCGCCTGCCTGCGTAGCGCCGACGCGGCCGGAGTACACGCGGTGATTGTACCGCGCGACCGTTCCGCTCAGTTGAACGCGACGGCGAAAAAAGTGGCCTGCGGCGCGGCGGAAAATGTTCCGCTGATCCGCGTCACCAACCTCGCGCGCACCATGCGCCTGCTGCAGGAAGAGAATGTCTGGATCGTCGGTACCGCAGGTGAAGCGGACCACACCCTGTTCCAGAGCAAAATGACCGGCCCGATGGCGCTGGTCATGGGGGCGGAAGGTGAAGGGATGCGTCGTCTGACCCGTGA
>OBUY01000852.1_pt1 | contig 9696 bp, 6 predicted proteins | sample 1475781 | NCBI WGS metagenome assembly OBUY01 (sample SAMEA2579912, study PRJEB22360) | human gut metagenome | biome: human gut; feature: human-associated habitat; material: faeces | place: Denmark | collected 2008/2010 | reverse complement strand
TACGTGTTTTATAGGGGCGATTGTCATATATAAGTGCCATGTCGTCTCCTCCTTAACGGCAGTTCAAGATTTCAGCAATATGCATTACTTTGATACGGCGATCGATTTCGCCTTCTTTGTGAAGACGGTCAAGCATACCTGCGATGTTCATCAAGCACGCTTGGTCAGAACCGGAAATAACGTTAGCACCTGTGCCAGCGATTTCCAATGCTTTTTCGCGTGTCATAACTTCACTAATTTCAGGGTTCTTAACGGAGAATGTACCGCCGAAACCACAGCAACGGTCTGCACGTGGTAATTCAATCAAATTGATATCTTTAACATTTTTAAGGAGTTTGAATGGAGGTTCTTTAACGCCCATCAAACGAGTAACGTGGCAAGAAGTATGGTATGTAACGGATTCGTTAAAGCGTGCGCCAACGTCCTCTACACCCAATACATCAGTAATGAATTCAGTGAATTCATAAATTTTGCCGCTTAATTTTTCTGCGCGAGCCAACCACTCAGGTTGATCTTTCAAGAAATGATGATATTCATCACGGATTGCAAATGCGCAAGAGCCGGACATGCTGACTACATATTCAGCGTTTTCGAAGCATTCGATTGTATTCTTAATTGCATCCATAGCTGCTTCGTTGTAACCAGAGTTAGTGAACATTTGGCCACAACATACTTGTTTCTTAGGCACTACGAGCTCGCAGCCTAATCTTTCAAGTACTTCTACACCAGCCATGCCTACATGTGGGTAGAACATGTCAATCAAACACTGTTGGAAAAGATGAATTTTCATATTATCGTCCTCGTCTTTTCTAGTACTTAACCTAATAAAAAATTTTGATATGTATGTGTTATGGCAAGAATTCTAGTGAAAGTTTTTCAATAATTTTCTGCCCGAAACATTACTTATGCTTTCAAATAAATATTCAAAAGCTTTATCGATATAATTATAAATTAATCATATAGAAAATGTCCAAAGAATTGCTATATTAGTATGTACCCTTTTATTTCTTATATCGTTATGACTTTTTGTAATAATAAACATTGTATTTTATCACATATCCCTACTTATTTATAAATTATTCTCGTAAAAGCCCCTTAAACTCTAGATTTTGGGAATGTTTATCATTTTGTATTTTTCAATGGTTCTCATATCGTTATTTAACTATAATTCATTGAATATTTATATAAATAGGCTTTGAATTTCAAATTCATGTAATTTTTATCCTTATATATTACATTTTCTTATAGTAGTGTATAAATTTAAAAAGTGTTATAATTTATTTTATATAAGTATAGTTTGAAAGGAGCCTTTTCAATGAAACTAAATAAATTATCTTTATCCTTGGCAATTACATTGGCCCTCGGTTCCACATTCGGCATGGCTCACGCCGAAACAACTGCGGCGCACACAAAAGCCGAAGTATCTAATGTTGCTACAAAAACTGATACTGCAGTTAAAACTGATGTTAAACGTGTAAATGCATCTGTAAAAAATGACGCTAAACGAGTTGATACTTCCGTAAAAAACGATGCTAAACGCGTTGATACATCTGCTAAAAATGATGCTAAACATGCAACTACAGTTGTAAAACACGATACTAAGCATGCTGATGCATCCGTTAAGAGCGATGCAAAACATGTTGATACATCCGTTAAAAATGATGCTAAACGAGTTGATACATCCGTTAAAAACGACGCTAAACGCGTTGATACATCTGTAAAAAATGATGTTAAAGAAGATGCTGCTAAAGTAGAAGGTAAAAAAGCTGTAAAAGCTAAAGAAAACTTACCTGCTGGTGTATATCCTGACACTAAAGACAACTGGGCTCGCGATGCTATCCAAGCAATGACACAAGCTGGTTACCTTTCTGGTTATGCTGATAATACATTCAAACCTAGTGCACAAATTACTCGTGAACAAGCAGCTGCTATTTATGGCAAAGTACTACAACACAACTTAAACGAACAAGAATTAGCAGAGATTGCAACAAAAGAATCCTCTACCTCCTACTCTGACGTGGAAGCAGATCGTTGGTCTAGCTCTGCTATCAAATTAGTTAGTGCTGCAGGCGTAATGGAAGGCACATCTAAAACAGCTTTCACACCTAGCAAAACTATGGACCGCGAACAATTCGTAGCATCCGCAGCAAGCTTGGCTAAGAAATTAAACCTTTCTACACCTGTAAAAACAGAAAAGGTTACTTTCAAAGACGAAGCTAGCATTTCCTCTACTTACTTGGCAGATATTCAATACATGGCACAACGTGGCATTGTAGCATCTGGAGCAACAGAAAACTTTAACCCTAAACAACCTGTAACAAGAGCACAAGCGGCAACAATCTTGAACCGCATGCTTAATGGTGCTGGCCTTGCAACACCAAAACATACTACAACTGAAGCTAAAACTGAAACAGCTGTAAAAGAAGATGTAAAAAAAGCTGATACAGCAGCAGAAAAAGATGCATCCAAAGTAAGCAAAGATGCTAAAAAAGATGTAGCTAAAGCTGACAAAGCCGTAAAAGCTGATGCAAAAAAAGTTGAAAAAGACGTAAAAGGCAATAAAAATGCTGCAGTAGCTCAAAAAACTGAACCTACTCGCACAGTTCGCCCTGTTCGTCGCAGTACTTTAAAAGCACTTGATCAAAAACAACAAGCTGCTTTAGAAGATAAAGTATTCAATGAATTGAATAAAACATATAAAACAGAAGATGCATTCCAAGATTACGGTGTAATGTACTGGCGCGATAATCAATTGCACGTAGCATTGAAAACAGATAGCGATATCTCCACAGTAAAAGCTAACCTTGCTGCACGTGGTGATTCTACTGTAAATAACTATGTTGTAGTTGAACCATCCCAATACAGCCAAACAGAATATGATGCAATCGATGCGAACTTCCGCAACTACTACAACAAAAACGAAAAAGCTGGTACAATCCTAGCTACATTCCCTGATGTAGAAAACAACCAACTTTATGCTGTTGTAACAACTGCATCTAAAGAAACTCAACAAGGAATGTCTAAATTATTCGGTTCCAAAGTAAAAATGACAGTTAAACGCTAATAGGCGTTCACTCAACTAGCCAAGGCAGCGTATACGTTTAGTATTACGCTGCTTTGTTTATATCACTATGCATGCCTTATTATTCGCTATATAATGGATATAGATTTTATTGTTGGTGAAAGTTTATATTCTTCGGCTATAGAACGTTAGCCATTTACCATAATTAGGAAGGATTTTTATGTACAAGAATACCCCTTATGTATTACGTGCCCTTGTTTTAGGCACACTATTAGCTACAACAGGCCTTAGTTTTGTTTCTGCTAATACTACAACTCATACTCCTGCAGTAGCCTCCACAAAAGCTGAAGCGTCTACAGTAGGCAATACAAAAGCAGTTACACCAAAAACAGATGTTTCTAACGTAGAAGCAACTAAAGTAGAGTCTCCTAAATTTGATGCTGCTAAAGCTGCCACACCTATGGTTGTAAATACATCTATCGGTACGCCTCAAGATATTCAAAAAATCCGTGCCCACATCTTCTCTGATGTACCTAGCGATTTCTGGGCTGCCAACTCTATCAGTACTGTAACAAAAGCAAATCTTATGAAAGGTTATTCTGACGGTACATTCCGACCTAACCAACCTATGACTCGTGAAGAAGTAGCTGCGCTCTTCAACAATATCACAGATGATGGTACAGCAGCCTTCTTATCTAGCAAATTTAAAGATATTACATCTGATCGTTGGTCCGCTCTTGCTATCGAATCTGTAGCGCGCAAAAATATCATCAGCGGTTATGGCGATAACACATATAAACCTGAAAAATATATGTCTCGCCAAGAATTTGCTGTAGTAGCAGACAACTATATTCACTACTTAGGATACACAACAGAGGATCCAACAGCACTTGATAGTATTGCTTATGGAGACCAAAAATTCGTAGCTCCTTGGGCTCAAGACGCAGTGCGTGAACTTGCATACCTTGGTTTCACAAACTACGCTCCTGGCACATTATTTAACCCTGAAAAATATGTAACTCGTGCTGAAGCAGCTGAGATTGCATACCGCATGACACAAACAGAGCAAGCACTTGCCTTCCACAATACATTGTTCAAACAACAAGTAGAAAGTAAAACAGCTTCTATTATCGACAAGACATTAGGCTATGGCAATGACTTCACTAAATTCCGTCAAGACGGTGCCCTCTTCTGGGATGGTGGAAAATTACATGCTTCTTTAACAGATAAGAAAAAAGCTGATGCTGTTGCGCATGCAATTTCTGAAACTCAAGATCCACAACTTGAAAGTGCTCTTGTAGTATCTCAAGGTAAATTAAATCAAGCGCAACTTGAAGATTATCAATCCGATGCTCTTGATTTATACAAAGCTAAAGAGCCAAAAGGTAATATCATTTCCATCCGTCCGAATGACGATACAAGCGCTCTTATCATCACAGCAGACTCCGTTCAAAAGGACACTGTGAAAGCTTTCAAAAAGAAATTCAAAAACAATGTAGTAGTACAATTACCACAACCAGAGACAGTAAAAGTGGATGCAGCGATTCAATTCCCATTGCCTCCACGCGTAAACTACTACGATACAACAATAAATAATTAAATAAACTCAATAATAAAAAGCCGTGTAATTACACGGCTTTTTGTTGTATCCACAGCAAAATGTATGATAAGACTATTATTAAATCTATAATGCAAAAAAAAGAACCGCCCCTAAAGGAGCGGTTCTTTCACAATTAAACAGCTGTTACTATACACACTTAATCGAATTCACACAGTTCGATTATTTTTTTGTTACATCATTTTGGCGGTCACGTAAATTACCAACTGGTACATATACGGTACCTGCACTGTGGATTGTATCCACGTCTTGTTGCAATACCATTACAACAGAATAATCATCAGTTGTGTAGAATTCAGTAGGCATTTTATCGATGTTTACTCCGCCGCCCAATTGATTCTTCACATCTTGATTATTCTCAATAGCATTCACTAATTCTTTTTTGTTAAGACCACCAAGGTCATACAAGGATAATTGACGACCTGTTGTAGTGTTGAATGTGAAGCCTTTTACATAGTTGACGCCATTAGCATCTCGATCACGCATTGTGTACGTATGAATCAATACACTGAAGATACCATTTTTGTCTGTTTTAACATCGTAGTACATAACTACATTTGTTTTATCAGATTCTTTGGTATTCATTTTTTCTACGTCGTTTTGTACTTTAGCAACGTATTTTTTGATAGTATTATTGATTGCTTTTTCTACAATTGGGCTAACAGATTTAACTGTTGGGAACACTAGATCAAGATGATCTGTTGTGGATTCCACTGGAGATACAGCCACCTCTTTGCGGTCCATATAGCGGTCCGCATTTGGTGCTACTACTTCAACTGCATCGCGATCAACCTTAGATGCTACAGAGCGCAACGCACGGTTTTGCTCTGGTGTAGCAGTACTAGAGATACGGTATGTTAAATCGTTGCGATTTACTTTATTCGTATCAGCTTGAACTGTTTGCACTGTTGCAGTGTCTTTAGTTACGGGAATTTCGCTTGCTGCGAAGGATACTACTGGCAATGCAGCAGCCATCATGATGAGTACAGACTGTTTTAATTTCATTGTTTACCTCTTATTGTTGTTCTTGCTCAGCTTTCATTGCTAAAGCTTCTTCTTTATTGAATTTGTGAGTTACAACACGACGAACAAGGTAGAGACCAGAGAATGCAAATGCAAGCAATCCTAACCATTGTGCTGTGCTTTCAAAATCAGGACCTACTAATTCAAGTGGAGATTCACCGCCACCAGTTGTAACAGACAATACAATAATAACAGCTATGATTACACCAATCAAGCTTTCACCAACAATCAAACCAGAAGCGAAGAGAACGCCACGGCGGTTAGATTGTTCAACATCGTACTCAGCGAGTTCGCCAGCACGCATTTTAGCACGAGCAACTAGGTAACGGCCTACGAAGTAGCTAATGAAAGAACCTAAGATGAGAGGTACTTCCAATGTTGGTGGTAAGTAGATACCCATACCAACTGCCAATGGAGGCAATGTTAAAGAAGCTGTTGTGCTCTTAAGAATCAAGTTAACGATGATTGCTACTACGCCAACACCAACGCCAATCAAGATGTAATCCCAATCCATACTAGAACTGAAGATACCTTGAGCAATTGTAGTCATCAAAGTTGCTTGTGGAGCAGATAATGCCGCATTAGGGTCCATTTCAGCACGTGGTAACGCACCTGTGAAGCCATATGCTTGGTAAAGCAAGTTAAGAACAGGAGCAATTGCAACTGCACCAGCTACAGAGCCAAGTAACAACGCAATTTGTTGACGCCAAGGTGTAGCACCAACGAGTTGACCTGTTTTCAAGTCTTGCAAGTTATCGTTAGAAATAGATGCAATGGCGATAACTACGGATGTCATGAAGATAGCCATAGCTGTAGCGAATTGTACGCCTGCTTCTGTAGCGAACAAGTTATTTTCAGAAGCGATGAAGTACACCACTAAGGAAGAAATAATAGTCGCCAAGATACCAATACCAGAGATTGGAGATGCAGATGTACCGATAAGACCTGCCATGTAACCACATGCAGCAGCTACGAAGAAGCCGATTAGCAATGCTACGAGAACACCTACGATAACAAGTGTCCACATTAAGCCTGCGCTAATAGGTACTGCAGAAACGAATTCCCAGAATGTGAATACTAAACCAATAAGAATAACTGCGAACACGCCTAAAACGGATTTTGTACTCATATCTGTATCCATACGATGCAATTCGCGTTCACTAGAACTGCTGTTCATGGATTTAACAGAAATTTTCATACCTTCGATGATAGGTTTGATTAATGTAATCAAAGTCCAAATCGCTGCGATACCGATAGCACCCGCACCGATGAAACGAACTTTAGACTTCCAAACAGCCATTGCAAACTTAGCAGTAGCACCGCCATCTGGAGCAAAGATATTAGTGAAATAAGGTACGAAGCCAGCCCACGCGATGAGTACACCAACTAGGATAGCGATACCAGAAGCGATACCGATAAGGTAACCAGCACCTAACAACGCTGTAGAGAAGCCCAATGGAATTTGAGTAATACCTTTGCTACCTACAGGAAGCCAGAAGCTCATGCTGTCCCCAAGAACTTTGAAGCCGTTCGCACAAAGACTGATAAGACCAGCTACCAAACCACCGGATACGATATCGCCCATACCGGAGCTAGATTGAGGGCCTTGGCCACCATTGTGAGAACCAACCTTCAAGATTTCTGCTGCTGCACGGCCTTCTGGATATGGTAGATCACTATTTACTACCATGGCACGACGCAATGGAATGGTGAATAACACACCAAGGGAACCACCGCATGCACAGAGCAAGAATGTTTGCCAGAATGGGAAACCATTCCAATAGCCAAGCATAAGTAGACCTGGCAAGATAAAGATAATTGCGGACAAAGTACCAGCTGCGGAAGCCTGTGTTTGTACCATGTTGTTTTCAAGAACGTTAGAATCCTTGAAGAAACGTAAAATTGCCATTGAAATAATGGCTGCCGGAATGGATGACGAGAATGTCAAACCAACCTTCAAACCGAGATATACGTTAGATGCTGTAAAAATTACAGTAATCAATGCACCAAGTAGCATCCCACGTAGTGTCAGTTCCGGCAGATGAAGGTCATGGCTCATAAAGTCATGTTTCATAAGTACTTACCTCCTCTGTGAAACTAGAGCTTAAAACAATATAATAAGCTACTTCCATTTTATCGTGTTAAAGCGATGATTTCAATATATATGCGATATTTATAATGTATACATATAAAAGATTATAAAGTTTAGGTCCTCCAAGGAACACCTTGAAAGGTCTATTCTATACTCTAAATACTTTACTAAGCGTGGTAGCCCTACAAAAGCCTCCAAAGCCACCAACCTCGCTACGCAGGGCCGCTAAGTCGTTTTTAGACTATCGCCTTTCCCCTCTCAAATCAACCTTATATGAAACATGTATACAAATTAATATAAATCATCGCATATATATGGGGAGAAGGAAAAAGATGTATATGCACAAATCGCATATACAACTCTCTTCTATATGAAAATAGAAATCATTATCTTTTATCCTGTACAAATATACAGGATTTTATATAATTAAAGTACCGACGATAAGGTCGGCATGTCTTTTAAGGAGGTTGTAAACATTATGGAAACAAGAACTGAATATGATTCAATGGGACCAGTCGAAGTCGACGCTAGACGAATTTACGGACCTCAAACGCAACGCTCGTTCAATAACTTTAAAATCGGTGACCACCGCATCCCTATTGAACAAATCAAAGCGCTTGCGCTTGTCAAAAAAGCATGTGCTTTAACTAATGCTAAGTGTGGCGCAGTAACGGAGGAAAAAGCGAAACTCATCGCTCAAGTAGTAGATGAAATCGTGGACGGCAAATGGAATGATGAATTCCCATTGACTGTATTCCAAACAGGTTCTGGCACACAAACTAATATGAATGTGAACGAAGTAATCGCTCACCGGGCTAAACAGTTAGATGAAAACAACCCACTCCATCCTAACGACGATGTAAATCGCGGCCAAAGTACAAACGATACATTCCCTACGGCAATGCATATCTGCGCATACTTTGAAATTACAAAACGCGTCATCCCTGCATTAGACGGCCTTATCGCATCCTTCGAGAAATTGCAAGAAAAAGGTAAAGGCTTGCAAAAAGTTGGTCGTACACACCTACAAGATGCTACTTTCATCATGGTAGACCAAGAAATTAGCGCCTTTGTGGACGGCCTAAAAACTGCCAAAACTATGCTCCTTCAAAATGCTGACCACCTCCTCGACGTAGCACTCGGTGGTACTGCGGTTGGTACAGGTGTGAACACGCCTAAAGGCTATCTAGACGTTATGGAAACTGTATTGCCAGAGGTAACAGGTGCTCCATTCCGTGTTAAGAATAACAAATTCCAAGGACTTGCTCTCAAAGATGCATTTATGATGGCTCACGGTGCACTTAACACATTAGCGACTACCCTATTCAAAATCGCTAACGATGTGCGCTTCTTAGGCTCTGGCCCTCGCTGTGGCTACGGCGAATGGCATCTTCCTGAAAACGAACCGGGCTCCTCCATCATGCCAGGCAAGGTAAATCCTACTCAATGCGAAGCCTTGACCATGGTATGTGCCCAAGTATTCGGCCACAATACGACTATGACACTCTGTGTAGGCAGCGGTGCGTTCCAATTGAACGTGTACATGCCTATCATGATTTATGATTTTGTTGAAAGCTGTCGTCTCCTTGCAGATGCGATGAACTCTTTCACAACGCACTGTATCGACGGTGTTGAATTCGTACCTGAAAAACTCAACTTCTTTGTAGAACAATCCCTTATGATTGCTACATCCTTAACACCATACATCGGCTACGACAAGAGCGCTAAGGTTGTAAAAGAAGCGTACAAACGCGGTTGCTCTATTAAAGAAATCATCTTGGAAGAAAAACTCATGACCGAAGACGAATTTGCTGAAGCAGTTCGCATGAAATAAAATCTCTCTCATCTTCATGACATATCTCTAACATCCTCTCATACCTCAAATGAATCATAACCACCCGTAGAACGGGTGGTTTGCTCTGACCCTATAAGGGTCTTTCT
>OBUY01000851.1_pt1 | contig 9699 bp, 8 predicted proteins | sample 1475781 | NCBI WGS metagenome assembly OBUY01 (sample SAMEA2579912, study PRJEB22360) | human gut metagenome | biome: human gut; feature: human-associated habitat; material: faeces | place: Denmark | collected 2008/2010 | reverse complement strand
CGCATGGCATTCCGTTTACTCTCTCGACGGTTTCCGTTTGCCCGATTGAAGAAGTTGCACCAGCCATCAAGCGCCCAATGTGGTTCCAACTTTATGTGCTGCGCGATCGCGGCTTTATGCGTAACGCGCTGGAACGGGCAAAAGCCGCGGGTTGTTCGACGCTGGTTTTCACCGTTGACATGCCAACGCCGGGCGCACGCTACCGTGACGCACACTCGGGTATGAGCGGTCCGAATGCCGCAATGCGCCGCTACTTGCAGGCGGTGACTCATCCGCAATGGGCTTGGGATGTGGGTCTGAACGGTCGTCCGCATGATTTAGGTAATATCTCAGCTTATCTCGGTAAACCGACCGGACTGGAAGATTACATCGGCTGGCTGGGGAATAACTTCGATCCATCCATCTCCTGGAAAGACCTTGAGTGGATCCGTGATTTCTGGGATGGCCCGATGGTGATCAAAGGGATCCTCGATCCGGAAGATGCCCGTGATGCAGTCCGTTTTGGCGCGGATGGCATTGTAGTTTCTAACCACGGCGGTCGTCAGTTGGATGGCGTGCTCTCTTCCGCCCGCGCACTGCCTGCTATTGCAGATGCGGTGAAAGGCGATATCGCGATTCTGGCGGATAGCGGCATTCGTAACGGGCTTGACGTTGTGCGTATGATCGCACTCGGTGCCGATACCGTACTGCTGGGCCGTGCTTTCCTGTATGCGCTGGCCACGGCGGGACAGGCGGGCGTGGCAAACTTGCTGAATTTGATCGAGAAAGAGATGAAAGTGGCGATGACGCTGACTGGCGCGAAATCGATTAGCGAAATCACGGAAGACTCGCTGGTTCAGGGGCTGGATAAAGAGTTGCCTGCGGCACTGGCTCCGATGGCGAAAGGGAATGCAGCTTAAGGGTTAGATTAATATCTGCTATCCTGCCCCCGCACTAAGGGGGCAGTATGCTAAACATCGTACTTTACGAACCAGAAATTCCGCCAAACACTGGCAACATCATTCGTCTTTGCGCTAATACCGGCTTTCGTCTGCATATCATCGAACCGATGGGATTTGCCTGGGACGACAAGCGCCTGCGCCGCGCGGGGCTGGACTACCACGAATTTACCGCCGTTACGCGTCATCATGACTATAGCGCGTTTCTTGAGGCGGAAAATCCCCAGCGTCTGTTTGCCCTTACCACTAAAGGTACGCCCGCACATAGCGCCGTAAGTTATCGGGATGGCGATTATCTGATGTTCGGCCCGGAAACACGTGGCTTACCCGCAACCATCCTTGACGCCCTGCCCGCTGAACAAAAAATTCGTATTCCAATGGTGCCGGACAGCCGCAGCATGAACCTGTCCAATGCGGTGTCGGTGGTGGTGTATGAAGCCTGGCGGCAGTTGGGGTATCCGGGGGCGGTGTTGAGAGATTAGTTACCGTAGGCCGGATAAGATGCGTTAGCATCGCATCCGGCACGATCACAGGACATCAGATCCCATCGCCATACTCAAACGTATGGTGAATGCCGTTGAAATGCTGATCCATATCCATTGACGGTTTATCGCTGTCTGGTTTACCGACGATACGCGCCGGAACGCCAGCGGCAGTGGTATGCGGCGGCACTGGTTGCAGCACCACGGAACCTGCGCCAATCTTCGCGCCACGACCAACTTCAATGTTGCCGAGAATTTTCGCACCAGCGCCAATCATCACGCCTTCACGAATTTTCGGGTGACGATCGCCGCTGGTTTTACCTGTACCACCGAGCGTCACGGATTGCAGAATCGACACATCATTTTCAATTACCGCCGTTTCACCAACGACGATGCCCGTCGCATGGTCGAGCATGATACCGCGACCAATTTTTGCCGCCGGATGGATATCGACCTGGAACGTCACAGATACCTGGTTTTGCAAGAAAATTGCCAGTGCACGGCGGCCCTGATTCCACAACCAGTGACCAATGCGATACGCCTGCAAGGCATGAAAACCTTTCAGATATAACAATGGCGTTGAGTATTTATCTACTGCCGGGTCGCGAGTACGCACCGCCTGGATATCGCAGGCCGCAGAAGCGATCATTTCCGGGTCGGCGGCATAAGCTTCTTCAACCACTTCGCGAATAGCAATGGCAGGCATAATGGGCGATGACAGCTTGTTCGCCAGCATATAGCTCAATGCACTCCCCAGGTTTTCGTGCTTGAGTAGCGTTGCGTGGTAAAAACTGGCCAGCATTGGCTCACAGTCCGCCAGCGTTCTGGCTTCAGCTTTAATATTGTTCCAGACAATTTCCAGTTCTTCACACGACATTGCTTACTCCACACGATGAGGTAATGACCGGCCCGTTCTGCGCGAGCCGGGTCATAGCGGTAACAAAAGTTCCCTGGGTTTAGTGGCTGCTGCGCTCGTCCTTGCGTGCACGACCTAATAGTGTCAATGCTGCCTCGCGCGCGTTTTTTCCGCAATATAATACTTGATAAATTTCCTCGGTTATTGGCATTTCAACGCCGAAGCGATGCGCCAGTTCGCGAACCTCTTTCGTATTGCGGTAACCTTCCACCACCTGACCAATCTTCTCCTGCGCACTTTGTACATCCATGCCCTGACCGAGCATCATGCCAAAGCGGCGGTTACGCGACTGGTTGTCGGTACAGGTAAGCACCAGATCACCCAGGCCTGCCATGCCCATAAAGGTGGCAGGCTCGGCACCCAACGCCGTGCCCAGACGCGACATTTCAGCCAGGCCACGGGTGATCAGCGCCGTTCGCGCATTCGCCCCAAAACCGATACCGTCAGACATCCCCGCACCAATCGCAATGACGTTTTTCACCGCGCCGCCAAGTTGCACGCCAATGAAATCCGGGTTGCTGTAGACACGGAAACTTTTGCCGCAGTGCAGCAGTTGCTGGAGATCGTCAGCAAAATCCTGGTCGGTAGAGGCCAGCGAAATAGCCGTTGGTAAACCTGCTGCCAGCTCTTTCGCGAAAGTGGGGCCAGAGATAACCGCCAGCGGAATTTGATCGCCTAACGCTTCGCGCGCCACGTCCTGTAACAGACGCCCGGTTTCCGCTTCCAGCCCTTTGGTTGCCCATACCAGGCGCGCGTCAGGACGCATCAACGGTTTAATCTGCCGCAGTACTTCACCAAAGACATGGCTGGGTACGACGACGAGAATATTACGGCTGGCTGCCAGCGCAGTGGCGAGATCACTTTCAAGGTGGAGCGTATCGGGAAAAGGCACATCGGGGAGAAACGCGGCGTTACAACGGTCGCGTTCAAGCGTCGCGATATGTTCAGGGTCATGGCCCCAGAGGACAACCTCGTGGCCATTTCTTGCCAGGGTGATGGCAAGAGCGGTGCCGTACGAGCCGGCACCGATCACAGTCATTGAAGCATTACGTTGGTTCATCAGGCATCCTGATGTTCTTCAGTACCTTCGCCAGCCTGCTGCTGTAAATAGTTCATGAACAGAGCATCGAAGTTAACCGGCGCAAGGTTCAGTTGCGGGAATGTACCGCGGGATACCATGCTGGTGATGCATTCACGAGCATACGGGAACAGAATGTTCGGGCAGTATGCGCCCAGGCAATGTGCCATCTGGGTGCCTTCGATACCCGCGATGGAGAAAATACCGCCCTGCTGAACTTCGCACAGAAACGCGGTTTCTTCGCCCAGGGATGCCGTTACGGTAACACGCAGTACCACTTCGTAAACGTCATCTGCCAGTTGGGAAGATGCCGTATCCAGATCAAGTTTAACTTCTGGCTGCCAATCTTTCTGGAAAACGTGCGGCGCGTTCGGCGCTTCGAAAGAAATATCCTTGGTATAAATACGCTGGATCTGGAAAGTCATTTCGGTGTTGTTTTGTTCTGACATGTGTAGAAAACCCTTAAGTGTTGTCCTTAAATACTGCGCAATGTAATGCCAACGTTCACACGTTATTTCAGCAGAGGATCCAGTCCACCACGTGCATCCAATGCATACAAGTCGTCACAGCCGCCAATGTGCTGTGCGTCAATAAAAATCTGCGGAACCGTGGTGCGGCCACTGCGTTTGATCATCTCTTCACGCTTAGCGGCGTTGCCATCAATCGGCAGTTCCTGGAAATTCACGCCCTTGCTGCTCAGCAATGCTTTCGCACGATGGCAATAAGGGCAGGTTTCTTTGGTATAAATTTCAACATTGGCCATAATTTAGCTCCTGTTTTTTACCTGTTGTTTTATGTTGCAGGGTAGCGACAAAATAGAATATCCCCAGAAGCTTATATCAATAAGTCACTGGGGGCATAATTGCAGCTAACTATCAGCGGCATAAAAAACGACAGGTAAATTATTTGCCGCGCACCAGAGGCAAGTTCTCGCCAGCCCAGCCAGCTACGCCTTCTTTCAGCACAAATACTTGCGCAAACCCAGCTTTCGTCAGCGCGTTTGCTGGCTCCTGGCACTGCATGCCAGAACCGTCAACCACGATAACCGGTTTGTCTTTGTGCTTATCAAGCTCACCAACATTGTTGGCTTTGATTTCGGTCGGCAACAAATTGATAGAGCCAGCGATATGACCTTTACGGAAGTCATCACGTTGGCGTAAATCCACAACCACAGCGTCTTCTTTGTTGATCAGACGCGTCGCTTCACCACGTGTAATCACCTTCACTTTCGAGGTCAGGCTTTTGAACGTAGTAACCAGGACCGCCACCAGTAACGCGATCCAGGCGATACTCAGCATGGGATGGCGGCCGACAAATTGCATAATTTCTTGCATGGGGGGTAACAACTCCCGACGTAGTGATTAAAAAAACCAGGAAAGGAGTATACCTGCGCGTTGCGGCAAATACAGCCAGCGCGTGCACTGGAATGCAATTTTGCGGGGCGCTACGAAAAAAAATCGCAAATCAGCCCCCGGCTTTCACTGTGCGGCGTCATAATTTGATCTTCAGAGGCTATTTTATCGATTCAGCTGTAGTAAAATTACGCAAATTTTGACTCTTGAGTATGAGGTTGTCGCAATGTCGGTTTCTAAAAAACCTATGGTACTGGTGATTCTGGATGGCTATGGCTATCGCGAAGAACAGCAGGATAACGCCATTTTTAGTGCAAAAACCCCGGTAATGGATGCACTGTGGGCCAATCGTCCGCATACCCTGATTGACGCTTCCGGTCTGGAAGTCGGTCTGCCCGACCGTCAGATGGGTAACTCCGAAGTAGGTCACGTTAACCTGGGTGCCGGCCGCATCGTGTATCAGGACCTGACTCGTCTGGACGTTGAAATCAAAGATCGCGCGTTCTTCGCTAACCCGGTGCTAACTGGCGCGGTAGATAAAGCGAAAAACGCGGGCAAAGCTGTACACATTATGGGTCTGCTCTCCGCTGGCGGCGTACACAGCCACGAAGATCACATCATGGCAATGGTAGAACTGGCCGCTGAACGTGGCGCAGAAAAAATCTATCTGCACGCATTCCTCGACGGTCGCGACACCCCACCGCGCAGCGCTGAAGCTTCTCTGAAAAAATTCGAAGAGAAATTTGCCGCACTGGGTAAAGGCCGCGTAGCGTCCATTATTGGTCGTTACTACGCGATGGACCGCGACAACCGTTGGGATCGCGTTGAAAAAGCTTATGACCTGCTGACTCTGGCGCAGGGCGAATTCCAGGCTGATACCGCCGTTGCCGGTTTGCAGGCCGCTTATGCTCGTGACGAAAACGATGAATTCGTGAAAGCGACTATCATCCGTGCCGAAGGCCAGCCAGATGCAGCAATGGAAGACGGCGACGCACTGATTTTCATGAACTTCCGTGCTGACCGTGCCCGTGAAATCACCCGCGCGTTCGTTAACGCTGATTTCGACGGTTTCGCCCGTAAGAAAGTGGTTAACGTTGATTTCGTGATGCTGACCGAATACGCCGCCGACATCAAAACCTCAGTGGCTTACCCACCAGCCTCTCTGGTTAACACCTTCGGTGAGTGGATGGCGAAAAATGACAAAACTCAGTTGCGTATTTCCGAAACCGAAAAATATGCCCACGTCACCTTCTTCTTTAACGGCGGCGTAGAAGAGTCGTTCAAAGGCGAAGATCGCATTCTGATCAACTCACCGAAAGTCGCGACCTACGACCTGCAACCGGAAATGAGCTCCGCAGAACTGACCGAAAAACTGGTTGCGGCAATCAAGAGCGGCAAATACGACACCATCATCTGTAACTACCCGAACGGCGACATGGTAGGTCACACCGGGGTGATGGAAGCGGCAGTTAAAGCGGTAGAAGCGCTGGATCACTGCGTGGATGAAGTGGCGAAAGCCGTTGAATCTGTTGGCGGTCAACTGCTGATCACCGCTGACCACGGTAACGCTGAACAGATGCGCGATCCGGCTACCGGTCAGGCGCACACGGCGCACACCAACCTGCCTGTTCCGCTGATTTACGTTGGCGATAAGAACGTGAAAGCGGTTGAAGGTGGCAAACTTTCTGACATCGCGCCGACCATGCTCTCTTTAATGGGTATGGAAATCCCGCAAGAGATGACTGGTAAGCCGCTGTTCATCGTGGAATAATCCCTCCCCATGAGGGGAAAGGCGATTAATACCATGACACGGGCCACGAAACCGCGCAGGTTTGCAGTCAGGCCCATCATTTACGCCAGCGTTCTTAGCGCTGGCGTATTGTTGTGCACTTTTTCCGCCCAGGCGGATGACCGCGACCAACTCAAGTCTATTCAGGCCGATATCGCCGCGAAAGAGCGCGCGGTACGCCAACAACAGCAACAACGCGCAAGCCTGCTCGCACAATTGAAAAAGCAGGAAGAGGCGATCTCTGAAGCCACCCGTAAGCTGCGCGAAACGCAAAACACGCTCAATCAACTGAATAAACAGATTGATGAGATGAACGCGTCAATTGCTAAGCTGGAGCAGCAAAAAGCCGCTCAGGAACGCAGCCTCGCCGCGCAACTGGATGCCGCGTTTCGTCAGGGTGAGCATACCGGTATTCAGCTCATTCTTAGCGGTGAAGAAAGCCAGCGCGGCCAGCGTTTGCAGGCTTACTTCGGTTACCTCAACCAGGCGCGACAAGAAACCATCGCTGAGCTGAAGCAGACGCGCGCAGAAGTTGCCATGCAGCGTGCTGAACTGGAAGAGAAACAGAGCGAACAACAAACACTGTTATATGAACAGCGCGCCCAACAGGCGAAGCTGACCCAGGCGCTGAATGAGCGTAAGAAGACGCTGGCAGGGCTGGAGTCTTCCATTCAACAAGGTCAGCAACAGTTAAGCGAGCTGCGCGCCAACGAGTCTCGTCTGCGCAATAGCATTGCTCGTGCAGAAGCGGCAGCGAAAGCACGTGCTGAACGTGAAGCGCGCGAAGCCCAGGCAGTGCGCGACAGGCAGAAAGAAGCGACGCGCAAAGGCACCACCTACAAACCAACCGAAAGCGAAAAATCGCTGATGTCCCGTACCGGTGGTTTAGGTGCACCGCGTGGTCAGGCATTCTGGCCTGTTCGTGGGCCAACACTGCATCGCTATGGCGAACAGCTACAGGGCGAGCTGCGCTGGAAAGGGATGGTTATTGGTGCTTCTGAAGGCACTGAAGTTAAAGCGATTGCCGACGGTCGAGTAATTCTGGCTGACTGGCTGCAAGGCTACGGTCTGGTGGTGGTGGTTGAGCACGGTAAAGGCGATATGAGTCTTTACGGCTATAATCAGAGCGCACTGGTGAGCGTTGGCTCGCAGGTTCGCGCGGGTCAGCCAATTGCACTAGTGGGCAGCAGTGGCGGTCAGGGTCGGCCTTCACTCTATTTCGAAATTCGCCGCCAGGGTCAGGCGGTCAATCCACAGCCGTGGTTGGGAAGATAAGTTTTGTTTCCATTTCGTCGTAACGTTCTTGCATTTGCCGCTCTGTTGGCGCTTTCCTCCCCCGTACTTGCTGGCAAACTTGCCATCGTTATTGATGATTTTGGCTATCGCCCGCACAACGAAAACCAGGTGCTGACGATGCCATCCGCTATCTCCGTCGCCGTGCTACCCGACTCGCCGCACGCCAGAGAGATGGCGACCAAAGCGCATAACAGCGGTCACGAAGTGTTGATTCATCTGCCGATGGCACCATTGAGTAAACAGCCGCTGGAAAAAAATACGTTACGCCCGGAAATGAGTAGCGACGAAATTGAGCGCATCATTCGCAGTGCAGTCAATAACGTGCCCTATGCTGTGGGGATCAACAACCACATGGGCAGCAAGATGACCTCGAACCTGTTTGGTATGCAGAAAGTGATGCAGGCGCTGGCACGTTACAATCTTTACTTCCTCGACAGCGTAACCATCGGCAATACCCAGGCGATGCGCGCCGCGCAAGGTACTGGCGTGAAAGTTATTAAACGGAAGGTATTCCTCGACGATTCGCAAAACGAAGCGGATATTCGTGTGCAGTTTAATCGCGCAATTGAACTGGCGCGTCGCAACGGTTCGACGATCGCCATTGGTCATCCTCACCCTTCAACGGTACGTGTGCTGCAGCAGATGGTTTATAACCTGCCGCCAGACATTACGCTGGTGAAAGCCAGCAGCTTGCTGAATGAACCGCAGGTCGATACATCGACTCCGCCGAAAAACACCGTGCCCAACGCGCCGCGTAATCCGTTCCGTGGTGTGAAGCTGTGTAAACCGAAGAAACCGCTGGAACCGGTTTATGCTAATCGCTTCTTTGAAGTATTAAGCGAAAGCATCAGCCAGAGCACACTGATCGTTTACTTCCAGCATCAGTGGCAAGGCTGGGGCAAACAGCCCGAAGCGGCAAAACTTAACGCTAGCGCAAATTAAAGGCGCTACGCGTAATGCGATGGTGCGACCGTGTTTTGTCGCGCCATTGCCATAAGCGGAAAGACCACAGCAACGCCTGATAACCCACCTTCACGCTGCGCACATTAGTAATCAGGCGCTTATACATGCCGGAAGTAAATATCTCGGCAATCATCTGCTGGCGGGTAATAATATCCGGCTCTTTACGTACCGCATGGCAAACGCGCAATGCTTCATACGTTATTTGCTGATGAAATTCCGGATAAATCGTAATTTTGTCGGCGTACTGGCGATTTAATTTTTCCAGCAGACGCGTGATTTTAATATAGTGGCGTTGATAATTAAGGTTTTTATTCCCTTGTCTATTCAGACGACTCACTGACGAATTATGCAGATAATATTTATATAATGGTTGCTCGGTATATCGCGCGCGCAGCGCGTTAAACATAAATTCTGTTGTCCAGACAATATCCTGATGATGCAATCCGGCAATAAATTTAATGTTATTTTTTACAATAACATCGCGGCGATAAACGCCCATCCAGACAACGTGAGTCCAGCGGCGGGAAGAAAGCCCCATCCGCAGCCAGTCCGGGCCAGTTAACACGCCGGTTGAGCGAAGGCGATCGGTGGGAATAGATTGCCAGGTTTCCCCGGTATCACGAAAACACCAGTCAGCATTGCACTGCGCCACGTCGAGATCGTCCTCTAGCGCCATTGTAATCAGCGTTTCGTACATAGAGGGATAGACTTCATCATCTGCATCGACAAAAGCGACATATTTGCCCGTCGCCGCCTCAATCCCACGATTACGCGCTACCGATGCGCCAGCATTCGCCTGATGCAACAAGCGAACGTGCGGATAGTTTTCCGCGTAATGCTTTGCTATTTCAACAGAATTATCCGTTGAACCATCGTTAATAATAA
>OBUY01000850.1_pt1 | contig 9700 bp, 6 predicted proteins | sample 1475781 | NCBI WGS metagenome assembly OBUY01 (sample SAMEA2579912, study PRJEB22360) | human gut metagenome | biome: human gut; feature: human-associated habitat; material: faeces | place: Denmark | collected 2008/2010 | reverse complement strand
TGAACGCTTGACATAAAATATTTTTATGATAAAATGTAAATGTAGTTAAGTGAAACGCTTACAAAATAGTTCACAAATTTTTTTATAAAGGAGTTACTGTAATGGATTATGGTAAGGTAGCATCTGACGTCGTTAAGGCAGTCGGAAAAGACAATCTTATTGCAGCTGCACACTGTGCGACACGTCTTCGTCTCGTACTTAAGGATGATACAAAAGTTGACCAAGCAGCTTTGGATAACAATCCAGATGTAAAAGGTACTTTTAAAATTGATGGTCAATATCAAGTAATCATCGGTGCAGGTGATGTCAACTTTGTTTATGATGAATTAATCAAAAAAACTGGACTTTCAGAAGTTTCTACTGATGACTTGAAACAAATTGCAAGTAGTGGTAAAAAATTCAACCCAATCATGGCGTTGATTAAATTGCTATCAGATATCTTCGTACCAATTATTCCTGCGCTTGTTGCAGGTGGTCTTTTGATGGCATTACGTAACTTCTTGACAGCTGAAGGATTATTCGGTCCTAAATCAATTGAAGAAATGTTCCCAGCTATTGATGGCATTTCTGCCATGATTCAATTGATGTCAGCTGCACCATTCATGTTCTTGCCAATTTTAGTAGGTATCTCAGCTGCTAAACGTTTCGGAGCTAACCAATTCTTGGGTGCTGCTATTGGTATGATCATGACAACACCAGATCTTGGTGGTGCTTCTGAATTCTGGAATATCTTTGGTTACCATGTTGCACAAACAAACTACGCTTACCAAGTTATCCCAGTATTGGTTGCTGTTTGGTTGCTATCTGTATTGGAAAAATTCTTCCACAAAAAACTTCCATCATCAGTTGACTTTACATTCACCCCATTGTTGTCAGTAATGATTACAGGATTCTTGACATTTACAGTCATTGGTCCAGTAATGATGGTCTTTTCTAACGCTATTACTGATATTATTGTTTGGTTGTATAACACAACAGGCTTTATCGGAATGGGTATCTTTGGTGGTGCTTATTCACTAATCGTTATGACCGGTCTTCATCAATCATTCCCAGCTATTGAAACACAATTGTTGTCAGCATGGACAAAAGGTGTTGGTTATGGTGACTTCATCTTCGTAGTTGCTTCAATGGCTAACGTTGCACAAGGTGCAGCAACATTTGCAATTTGGTTCTTGACTAAAAGCTCTAAAACTAAGAGTCTTACATCTTCAGCAGGTGTATCAGCGCTTCTTGGTATTACAGAACCAGCTTTGTTCGGTGTTAACTTGAAATACCGTTTCCCATTCTTCTGTGCTTTGATTGGTTCAGGAGTTGCAGCAGCAGTTGCAGGTTTGGTTAAAGTAGTTGCTGTTTCACTTGGTTCAGCAGGTTTCCTTGGATTCCTTTCAATCAACGCTTCTTCAATCCCATTCTACGTTGTATGTGAATTAATCAGCTTCGCTGTTGCATTTGCTCTTACATACTTCTACGGAAAAACAAAAGCAGCAGGTGTCTTTGCGGCTGAAGCAGCAGACGCTGCTAAAGCTCAAGTCGAATCAGATGAACACGCTGTTAAAGATGGCAAAGAAGTTGCTAAAGAAGTATCAGCTCTTTCACAAGCAGGTGTTTCTGAAGAAACAGTTGTAAGCCCACTTGCTGGTCAAGTTGTAGAACTTTCATCAGTAAATGACCCAGTTTTCTCATCAGGAGCTATGGGAAAAGGTATCGCTGTAAAGCCTGAAGGCAACACAGTTTACTCACCAGTTGATGGTACTGTTCAACTTGCATTTGAAACTGGTCATGCTTACGGTTTGAAATCTGACAACGGTGCAGAAATCCTTATCCACATCGGTATCGATACTGTATCAATGGCAGGTAAAGGTTTCGAACAAAAAGTTACTACTAACCAAAAAGTTAAAAAAGGTGATGTTCTTGCGACATTTGATAGCTCAGCTATCGCACAAGCAGGTCTTGATGATACAACAATGATTATTGTTACAAATACTGCAAATTACTCTGAAGTAACTCCAGTTGCTCAAGGAAAAGTTTCTGAAGGTGTTGCGTTACTTGAACTTGAATAAATATATATGTATATTTTAAGAGGTACTTTGATACCTCTTTTTAAATGGAGTTAAAACCTTGTAAATAAAGAAATATAAGCGCTTTTATACTTGATATATCTTTTGAAATTTTGTATAATATTGTGTATAAAATAGCATTTAAAAGGGAGATAACATGACTAAATTATACGGTAGTGTAGAAGCAGGTGGAACAAAATTTGTTTGTGCTGTTGGTGACGAAAATTTCCAAGTTGTTGAAAAAGTTCAATTTCCAACAACAACACCTTACGAAACAATTGATAAAACAGTAGCTTTCTTCAAACGTTTTGAAGAAGATTTGGCTGGTATTGCCATTGGTTCTTTTGGTCCGATTGATATCGACCAAAATTCAGAAACTTATGGTTATATTACATCAACTCCAAAACCACATTGGGCTAATGTTGATTTGGTTGGCTTGATTTCAAAACACTTCAAAGTCCCATTTTATTTCACAACTGACGTTAATAGCTCAGCTTACGGTGAAACAATTGTCCGTAAAGGTGTTAAGAGCCTTGTTTACTACACAATCGGTACTGGTATCGGTGCTGGCGCTATTCAAAATGTTCAATTCATCGGTGGTCTTGGTCACACAGAAGCAGGTCACGTCTATGTTGCTCCACATCCACATGATGTTGCTAATAACTTTAGCGGCGTTTGCCCATTCCACAAAGGGTGTCTTGAAGGTATGGCAGCTGGTCCATCACTTGAAGCACGTACAGGTATTCGTGGTGAATTGATTGAACTTAACTCAGACGTGTGGGATGTTCAAGCTTACTACATCGCCCAAGCAGCTATTCAAGCAACACTTCTTTACCGTCCAGAAGTCATCGTATTTGGTGGTGGTGTTATGGCACAAGAACACATGTTAAAACGTGTTCGCGATAAATTTAAAGCTTTGTTAAATGATTATGTACCAGTTCCAGATGTTACTGAATATATCGTAACACCAGGAGTTGCTGAAAATGGTTCTGCAACACTTGGAAACTTTGCCTTAGCTAAGAAAGTTTCAGAACATTAATTTATTTTGATTAACAAGATGTAAGTGAGATTGAGGAAAAGTCCTGCGGGACTGCTCTTCAATCTTTTTTTACACTGATAATTCCTGTGAAATACAGTGCTTTCTTGTTGTTAAGGTGAAAAAAGAGTATAATCGAAACAGGTGAATGCTCAGAAAATACTTAGAATGTTATTAATAAATACTAAAAAATCATACCGTTTTATCTAGTTTATGGCTTAGTTGTCATGATAGCGTATTCTTGTATAGGAGCGCTTTTTATGATAAAATGTAATGATAAGTTTATCGAAAGGAATTGGGATGGCAAATATTCTACGAACTGTTATCGAAAACGATAAAGGCGAACTAAGAAAATTAGAAAAAATTGCAAAGAAAGTTGAGTCATACGCTGATGCGATGGCCGCTTTGTCTGATGAAGAATTAAAAGCAAAAACACCAGAATTCAAACAACGTTATCAAAATGGTGAAACGCTAGATCAGTTATTGCCAGAAGCTTTCGCGGTTGTTCGTGAAGCTGCAAAACGTGTTCTTGGGCTTTATCCATACCGTGTTCAAATCATGGGTGGTATTGTTATGCACAATGGTGACGTGCCAGAAATGCGTACTGGTGAAGGTAAAACATTGACTGCGACTATGCCAGTTTACCTTAACGCACTTGCAGGTGAAGGTGTTCACGTTATAACTGTTAATGAATATCTTGCAACACGTGACGCGACTGAAATGGGTGAAGTTTATAGCTGGTTAGGTCTTTCAGTAGGTATCAACCTTTCTGCTAAATCACCATACGAAAAACGTGAAGCTTATAACTGTGATATCACTTATTCAACAAACTCAGAAATCGGTTTTGACTACCTTCGTGATAACATGGTTGTTCGCCAAGAAGACATGGTTCAACGTCCATTGAACTTTGCCTTGGTCGATGAAGTTGACTCTGTCTTGATTGATGAAGCAAGAACACCTTTGATTGTCTCTGGTCAAGTTACTTCAGAAACAAGTCAACTTTACATTCGTGCAGATAAATTCGTTAAAACACTTGAAAGTGTTGATTATGTCATTGATGTACCAACAAAAACAATCGGTCTAACTGATAGTGGTATCGATAAAGCTGAAGAATATTTCAACTTGGAAAATCTTTATGATTTGGAAAATGTTGCCTTAACACACTATATTGATAACGCTCTTCGTGCTAACTACATTATGATTTTGGATATTGATTATGTGGTTAGTGAAAACGGTGAAATCTTGATTGTTGATCAATTTACTGGTCGTACAATGGAAGGTCGTCGTTTCTCTGATGGTTTGCACCAAGCTATCGAAGCTAAAGAAGGTGTACGTATCCAAGAAGAATCTAAGACAAGTGCATCAATTACTTACCAAAACATGTTCCGCATGTACAAAAAATTGGCAGGTATGACTGGTACAGCCAAAACAGAAGAGGAATTCCGCGAAGTTTACAATATGCGTATCATTCCGATTCCAACTAACAAACCTGTAGCACGTATTGACCACCCAGATTTGTTGTACCCAACACTTGCTTCTAAATTTAGAGCAGTTGTTGAAGATGTTAAACGTCGTCACGCTAAAGGTCAACCGGTCTTGGTTGGTACTGTTGCCGTTGAAACATCAGACCTTATTTCTAAGAAATTGGTTGAAGCTGGTATTCCACATGAAGTTTTGAATGCGAAAAACCACTTTAAAGAAGCGCAAATTATCATGAACGCTGGTCAACGTGGTGCCGTTACAATTGCAACTAACATGGCTGGTCGTGGTACAGATATCAAACTTGGTGAAGGTGTACGTGAACTTGGTGGACTTTGTGTCATCGGTACAGAACGTCACGAAAGCCGTCGTATTGATAATCAGCTTCGTGGACGTGCAGGTCGTCAAGGTGACCCAGGTGAATCACAATTCTATCTATCTCTTGAAGATGATTTGATGCGTCGTTTCGGTTCAGATCGTATTAAAGCTTTCCTTGATCGCATGAACCTTGATGAAGATGAAGCTGTTATCAAATCTAAGATGTTGACACGTCAAGTGGAATCAGCTCAAAAACGTGTTGAAGGTAACAACTACGATATGCGTAAACAAGTCCTTCAATATGATGATGTGATGCGTGAACAACGTGAAATCATTTATGCTGAACGTCACGATGTTATCACAGCAGACCGTGATTTGGCACCTGAAATCAAAGCAATGATTAAACGTACAATTAATCGTGCTGTTGATGCTCACAGCCGTGCAGACCGCGAAGAAGGTATCAAGGCTATCTTGAATTTTGCTAAATCAAACTTGGTTTCGGAAGATTCTATCAAACTAGCTGACCTTGACAATCTAGATTTTGAAGAAATCAAAGAAGAACTTTACAAACGTGCTTTGGTAGTTTACGATGCTCAAATCGCTAAACTTCACGATGAAGAAGCCGTTAAAGAATTCCAAAAAGTTTTGATTTTGATGGTTGTGGATAACAAGTGGACAGACCACATTGATGCCCTTGATCAATTGCGTCAATCTGTTGGTTTGCGTGGATACGCTCAAAATAACCCTGTTGTTGAATACCAATCAGAAGGTTTCCGTATGTTCCAAGCAATGATTGGTGCCATTGAATTTGACGTGACACGTACAATGATGAAAGCACAAATTCACCAACAAGAACGTGAACGCTCAACTGAACGTGCGACAACTATGGCTGAAAAGAATATCTCTGCTCAACATGTTCAAGCAAAATCTGATATCGATTACTCTAACGTTAAACGTAACGATTTGTGCCCATGTGGATCAGGTAAAAAATTCAAAAATTGCCACGGTCGTAAACATTTTTAAAAAAGACAACAGAAAATTCTGACAATTCATTGAAAAACCTCTTGAAAATGGTATAATAGATGAAATCTTAACTAATTTCAGGAGAGGGAAAATATATGTCATTTAAAGCAACAAGTAAAAAGATTAATTTCGATGCTCTTAAAGAAGAATCAAAATTAACTGGTGACGTTCTAGCTAAAAAAGAAGCTCGTGATCGCGAATTAGAAGCTATCATTAAAGGTGAAGATGACCGAGTTCTTTTGGTTATCGGCCCTTGCTCATCTGATAATGAAGATGCTGTGCTTGAATACGCTCGTCGTTTGGCAAAACTTCAAGAAGAAGTTAAAGACCGTGTCTTTATGGTAATGCGTGTCTACACAGCAAAACCACGTACGAATGGTGATGGTTATAAAGGTTTGATGCACCAACCTGATACATCAGAAGCACCAAGTTTGATTAACGGTATTAAAGCCGTTCGTCACCTTCATTATCGTGTGATTTCAGAGACTAGCTTAACAACAGCAGATGAAATGCTTTATCCAGAAAATCTTCCATTGGTAGATGATTTGGTATCTTATATTGCTGTTGGTGCGCGTTCAGTTGAAGACCAACAACACCGCTTTGTTGCTTCAGGCATTAGTGTCCCAACAGGGATGAAAAACCCTACTTCAGGTAACTTGAATGTTATGTTTAACGGTATTTATGCTGCACAAAATAAACAATCATTCTTGTTTAACGGTGAAGAAGTAGAAACATCTGGTAATCCATTTGCACATGCTATCCTTCGTGGTGCACTTAACGAATATGGTAAAAATATGCCAAACTATTACTATGATAATGTCATCGATACTATCGAGCAATACGAAAAAATGGGACTTGAAAATCCATTTATCGTTATCGATACTAACCATGACAACTCAGGAAAACAATATTTAGAACAAGTTCGTATTGTCCGTCAAACATTGATTAACCGTGATTGGAACGAAAAAATCAATAAATACGTTCGTGGTTTCATGATTGAATCATACTTAGAAGACGGACGTCAAGACAAACCTGAAGTCTTTGGTAAATCAATCACAGACCCATGTCTTGGTTGGGACAATACCGAAAAACTTGTTCACGAAATTTACGATACACTAGGTAAATAAATTATGGGAATACATCAAAAAAGTGCAACGATTGATATTGCACAAGTCAAAGAACTATCAAAACTAGAAGGTGATTTTCTTGCTAAGAAAAAAGCACGTGATGCTGAATTGGCAAAAATCATCAAAGGTGAAGATGACCGTATTCTCTTGGTTATCGGTCCATGCTCGTCTGATAATGAAGATGCTGTACTTGAATACGCTCATCGTTTAGCGAAACTTCAAGAAGAAGTGAAAGATAAGATTTTCATTGTCATGCGTGTTTATACAGCAAAACCGCGTACAAATGGTGATGGTTATAAAGGGTTGATGCATCAGCCTGATACATCAAAACTTCCAGATTTGATTAATGGTGTTGCTGCGGTTCGTCATTTGCATTATCGAGTTATCACAGAAACTGGTTTGACAACTGCAGATGAGATGTTGTATCCTGATAACCTTACCTTGGTAGATGATTTGGTGTCATATCATGCTATTGGAGCTCGTTCGGTTGAAGACCAAGAACACCGCTTTGTTGCCTCTGGAATTGATGCCCCTGCAGGAATGAAAAATCCAACATCTGGTAATTTGAATGTGATGTTTAACGGTATTTATGCCGCACAAAACAAACAAAACTTCATTTACCATAATGCAGAAGTTGAAACAGATGGTAATCCATTGGCGCATGCTATTCTTCGTGGTGCACTAACTGAGCATGGCGAAAATATGCCAAACTACTATTATGATGACTTGTTGAAAGCAATTGCGCACTACGAAAAAATGGGACTTGAAAATCCATTTATCGTTGTGGACACAAATCATGATAATTCTGGTAAACAATATCTTGAACAAATCCGTATTGTCCGTCAAACATTGATTAATCGCGACTGGAGTGATAAAATTAACAAGTATGTACGTGGATTCATGATTGAATCTTACTTGGAAGATGGTCGCCAAGATACACCAGAGGTATTTGGAAAATCGATCACAGACCCATGTCTAGGATGGGATAAAACTGAAAAATTGATTCGTGAAATCCATGCAACCTTAAGTCATGATTCTTATGAGGAATTGCTATTCTAATTAATTGAATAACCTATGGGGCTGGGGATTTTTCTCAGCTCCTTAGTTTTGGAAATCATTAAGCGATTAAGCTGATAAGAGTTTTGATTTGGTTTAAAATCGTTTTTCACAAAGGAGACGTATGATTATTGGTCATGGCATTGACTTGCAAGAAATTGATGCAATCAAGCGAGCGTATGAGAAGAATAATAGATTTGCAAAGCGCGTGCTGACAGAAAAAGAATTTCAAGTTTTTTCAGGTTTTAAGGCTGAGAAAAGGCAAATGGAATTTTTGGCGGGACGTTGGGCTGCAAAAGAAGCTTTTGCTAAGGCAATGGGGACTGGAATTGGGACACTTGGTTTTCAAGATATTGAAATCTTGAATAACCAGCTAGGTACGCCTGAGATTACCCAGTCACCTTTTACTGGTAAATGCTTTATCTCACTTTCTCATACGGGGAATCTTGTGCAAGCCAGTGTTATCTTAGAAGATGATGAGTAACAAATTTTTTGAAAAATGAAAAGTAGGATTAATCGAGAAATTTTTTACTAGCTTTGGAGGAGAAAAAATGATTTCAAGTTTACACCGACCAACAAAAGCCTTAATTGATTTAGGGGCTATTTGTGATAATATTGAGGCGGTTAAAGCTAATATTCCAGAAGGGAAAAAAGCTTTTGCGGTTGTTAAAGCTAATGCTTATGGACATGGTGCTAAAAAGGTTGCGCGAGCTGTGCACCACTTAGTTGACGGTTTTTGTGTATCAAATGTCGATGAAGCTCTCGAACTTCGTGAAGCAGGTATTGAAGAAACTATCTTAATCTTGGGTGTTATCATGCCTAATGAAGTTGCTTTAGCACGTGATTACGATATTACCTTAACTGTTGCTAGCCAAGAATGGCTTGATTTAGCAAATGAGCAAGACATCAGCCTTAAAGGGGTTAACGTTCATTTGAAAGTTGATTCTGGTATGGGACGTATTGGTGTACGTAGTCTTGAAGAAGCTGAAAGCTTAATGGCTAACTTGAAAAAAGCTGGCGCTAATGTAGAAGGTATCTTCACTCACTTTGCTACAGCTGATGAAGCTGATGATACTAAATTTAATGAGCAATTGGCATTCTTTACAAATATTGTTAACAACTTGAGTGAAAAACCAGCCCTTGTTCATGCTAGTAACTCAGCGACAAGTATCTGGCACAGCGAAACAATCTTCAATATCGTTCGTCTTGGTATCGTGATGTACGGATTGAATCCAAGTGGAACAGATATTGCTCTTCCATATCCGATTAAACCAGCTCTTGGCTTGGAATCAGCGCTTGTTCACGTAAAGACAATCCCAGCTGGTGCGACTGTTGGTTACGGTGCAACTTACACTGCTCAAAAAGAAGAATATATTGCGACTGTTCCAATTGGTTATGCTGATGGATGGACTCGTGATTTGCAAGGTTTTTCAGTTCTTGTGAATGGACAATTTTGTGAAATCATTGGGCGCGTGTCAATGGATCAAATCACGATTCGTTTGCCAGAAAAATTCCCAATCGGTACTAAAGTAACTTTAATTGGTCAAGAAGGTGACAAGGCTATTTCAGCTACTGATTTAGCTCAAAAACGTGGTACTATCAAT
>OBUY01000845.1_pt1 | contig 9727 bp, 10 predicted proteins | sample 1475781 | NCBI WGS metagenome assembly OBUY01 (sample SAMEA2579912, study PRJEB22360) | human gut metagenome | biome: human gut; feature: human-associated habitat; material: faeces | place: Denmark | collected 2008/2010 | reverse complement strand
AATTGAAATCTTGCTGACGCATGATATTTATGATTTGCAGGATTTTCAAGTTTGGACAGAAACAGAAATTTTAGCTTTACCTCAGTTTGGTAAGGTAACTTTAGAAAAATTGAAAGAAGCAGGAGTTATATTTAGTCACTAATGAATTTGAAAGTAAAACAAAGAATTCCTTTGAAAATTAAGCGTATGGGAATTAATGGTGAAGGAATTGGATTTTATAAGAAGACTTTAGTCTTTGTTCCAGGTGCTTTGAAGGGGGAAGATATTTTTTGCCAGATTACGGCGGTTAAGCGTAATTTTGCTCAGGCAAGACTTTTGACAATCAATAAGAAATCTAAGTTTCGTGTAGAACCAAAATGTCCCATTTATCAAAAATGTGGTGGTTGTCAGATTATGCACCTACATTACGATAAGCAGTTGGAGTTTAAGGATGATTTGATTGGTCAATCCTTGAAGAAATTCAAACCTGCTGGTTATGAAAATTATGAAATCAGGCACACACTTGGAATGGATGTGCCGTATCATTATCGTGCTAAATTACAGTTCCAAACACGTTCTTTTAAAGGAAATGTTAAGGCGGGACTTTTTGAAGAAGGCAGTCACCGCTTGGTCGATATCAAGGATTGTTTTGTTCAAGATGAATTGACGCAAGCGATTATTAATCGTGTGGCAGAATTGCTAGAAAAACATCATGTTCCGATTTATGATGAGCGCAAGGTGGCTGGTATTCGAACAGTAATGATTCGTAAGGCAAAGGCTACTGGACAAGTTCAGATTATCTTTATTACTAGTCGAGAAGTCTTTTTAGCACCGCTTATTAAGCAATTAACAGCTGAATTTGAGGCTATTAAGGGAATTGCTGTCAACTTTAACCGCTCTAAATCAAGTGAGATTTACGGCGGAAAAACAGAGGTTATCTGGGGCGATGCTGATATTTCAGAAGAGGTTTTGGATTATCAATTTAGTCTTTCGCCGCGTGCTTTTTATCAGTTGAATCCTGAGCAAACACAGGTCTTGTATAGTCAAGCTGTGGCTGCACTTGATGTGACAGAAGATGACCATGTTATCGATGCTTATTGTGGTGTCGGAACAATTGGTTTTGCTTTTGCAGGTAAAGTTAAGAGTGTTCGCGGGATGGATATCATTCCTGAAGCAATCGAGGATGCTAAGAAAAATGCACATCGTATGGGCTTTGATAATACTTATTACGAATCTGGTCGCGCAGAAGATATTATTCCTAAGTGGTATAAGGAAGGTTATCGTGCAGATGCTTTGATTGTTGACCCACCTCGTACGGGTCTTGATGATAAACTCTTGGATACTATTTTGAAATACCAACCTGCTAAGATGGTTTATGTGTCATGTAATACGGCGACTCTGGCTCGTGATTTGGTTAAATTAAGTAAAGTTTACGATGTTCATTACATTCAGTCGGTGGATATGTTTCCTCATACGGCAAGGACAGAAGCAGTTGTCAAGTTGGTCAAGAAATAAGAAATGATGAAACGTAAGGGCTCCCTTATGTTTTTTAATAGCTAAATTTGACAAGTGGTGTTATGTTTATTTTGACACTGGGCTACTTTATCATTATACTTAATTATTGATTATTTTTGGAGGACTTGTAAGAATGGCCATTACGATTCGTTTGGCAAGCTTAGATGATGCAAAAGCTCTGCTTGATATTTATCGTTATTATGTTGAAGAAACAGCTATTACTTTTGAATATGATGTGCCAACTTTAGAGGAATTTACGGGGCGTATGCGCTCAATCATGGCTTTTTATCCTTATCTCGTGGCAGAAGAAGATGGCAAGATTCTTGGCTATGATTATGCTTCTAAATTCCATCCTAGAGCTGCTTATGCTTGGTCAGCAGAAGTGACGGTTTATCTGGATAAGGCTGCGCGTGGTAAGGGTGTAGGACGTCAAATATATGGAAAGTTAGAAGATTATCTAACTCAAATGGGCATCCTCAATCTTAACGCTTGTATTGCCTCAACTGATGTTGAAGATGCCTACCTGACAAATGGAAGCGAGAAATTCCATCGAGCACTTGGTTATCAATTGGTTGGAAAATTTCATGATTCGGGTTATAAATTCAACCGTTGGTATGACATGATTTGGATGGAAAAAATACTGGGTGAGCATAGAGCGGACGTTGCACCAGTTAAGTCCATTCATGAGATTACAAAAAAAGCTTAACTTTTATGAGTTAGGCTTTTTATCATGTTTGTTCATGATATCAAAAAACTCTGAGACTACGGTCTCAGAGTTTTCTATTTTTATTCAGCAACGGTTTCTTGGGTAAGACTTTCTTGGCCTTGGCTCTTCTTCCAGATGATAATGCCTACGAAACCTTGTGCCACCATACCTAGGTAACTAAAGGCAACGATTGGGTTTCCGATAGATAGGTAAAGGATAAAGCTAAGCAAATCGACAACTAGCCAAATGTAGTAGCCATCGAGGTGTCCTTTTACCTGACGTTGTTGGGCAGTAAAGGAAAGACCATTTGTGATGGCATCTAGGACAATTTTTTGTCCGCCCATCCAGTAAGAAATAAATCCTAAACCAAATGTCCAGAAGAAGACAGCGATAAGCACGTCTTTTAGACTGAATTTTTTATCAACGACTAATTCACCATTGTCATTGCGGCGTTTTTTCCAGTTATAGTGTCCGATAAATTCGGTTGAGAGGTAATAGCAACTTTTGAACATTTCACCATAAACACCTTGAATACCAGCGACTAAGATACCAGCAACATTTTGAACACCATTTGCTTTAAAGGTGTGCTGCCATTGAATCGCTAGTGTCCATGTCCCAATAAAACCAAAGATAGACATGATAATTGAGAGGACATGTAAGATGTTAAGGTCTCCTGAAAAGAGTGTCGGAATCATCCCGTATAGGGTAAATCCGAGAGAGACTAAGAAGGCAAAGATTACGAAAATCTTTTCTTTTAAGTCAAAACGATTCCAAGCGTTGTTAAATGATTCTTTGAGTGAAAGTTCTTTTTTCAAAAAATGTTAATCTCCAATTCCAATTGATTTCATTTCTTGACGGATCATTTTGTACACTTTATCCCAGTCCTCAGGTTTTGTAACATCGAGGTTGTCGGTGTTAATTTTCATTTTTGGACTGTATTGGTAATCTTCATACCATTTTGTGTAGTGCTTGTGAAGGAGTTTGTAGTAATCTGTTAGACCATTTTCATCATCTGGTTGTTCAAAATCACGTCCACGTTTTTTGATGTTGTACATGATGTGGTCAAAACTACCTTCGAGGTAGATTAGCAAATCAGGGGCTTTTTTAGGAAGTCCGTCAATTTCCTCCATCATGTTGTCTAGCAATTCCAAGTAGATATTATATTCTTGATCGCTGATGCTTCCTTGAAGGGTATTAATGTAAGTAAATAAAGCATCTTCATAGATTGAGCGGTCTAAGACATTGTTGTCTGCTTCGTAAGCTTCTTTGATTGATTTGAAGCGTTTGTTCAAGAAGTAAATTTGTAAAGCAAACCCGTATTTTTCAGGGTCTTCATAGTATTTATCTAAAATTGGGTTATTGTCAACAGGTTCAAAGAATGCTGTTGTGCCAAGTTCTTTGGCTAAGAGAGAAGTGTAGGTAGTTTTTCCGACTCCTATCATTCCTGCTAGAATAATCACGATGGTAATGCACCTCCAATATGCTAATTCAGTAATATTTGTTTAAAAATGTAATGTGTAAAATGTATCTTTGATAGCAATGCTATCTGTCTAGAGTAAGGTTAGTAAATGTATGTTTGGTGAGTTATTATGGTTTGGAAATAGGTGAAACAAGCCCTCCTTTCCCAGTAGAGTATCTATATGTGACAAAATCAAGGCCTTGTATTTATCATAATAAATGATTTAAGCACAATATATTGTGCCCGGATAAAATAGTAGCACTATATTTTGTGTTTGACAAGAGCTAAAACTCAATTATTTTTGACTAAAAAGTCAAAGATGGCTAAAAATCAGGATTTTAGCGTAAGCAAAAAATTTTTTTAAAAAAACTCAGCTAAAAAAGCTGAGAGTTTTTGAGCTTATTTGAAGACTTGGGTGGCAAAGTGTAAGGCGATACTAGCGATGCGGTCTTTTCTTTTGGCAATGATATCTTCTAAGACGGCAACGCAGCTACTTGCCCCGACGTAGGAGTTAAAAAAGCCGATTTTTTCTCCAAGAAAGTCAAGCTCATAAATTGGAATTTCGAGATTAGCCACACTTGTTTTAGCGATCTGACGGTGAGGAACTTCGGCTAAAATTCTAGCAAAGGTTGCTCTTGCAAAGCAGGTCACAACTGTTTTTGGAAATTGAGGAAGACTTGCCACGATGTCACTGGGATTGATGATGGCTCTTTTTTCTGGGTCAAATTGCGATAGAATCATATTGCATCTCCTTTATAAAGTGTGTCGAAATATTTTTAATATTCTACTTTAAATAGTAGCAAAAGACAAGTTTCTGTGAGAAAAAAGCTGAGGGACTCTTTTTTAGCCTTATCTGAACTTATTTTCAGAAAAATTTCTTAAAAGGAAGGGGATTCATGGAAATCATGTTACAAATCCTTTACAAGGCTCTCATTTTTTCAAGGTTTGTGTTATAATATGACCTAGGAAATCAGACGAGAGGTATTTATGACTTACGAACAAGAATTTTTAAAAGAATTTGAAGCTTGGGTTGATTCACAGATTACAGTTAATGAGATGGCAATGGAAACCAGCCGTAAGATTGTGGAAGAAGATAAGGATGAACGTGCTGCTGATGCTTACATCCGTTACGAAAGCAAACTTGATGCTTACCGTTATATCCAAGGCAAATTTGCTAATTATAAAGCCGGCAAAGGTTTCCACGAATTACCAGATAATCTTTTAGGGGAGAGAAATTACTAAAATGGCAAAGAAAAAGAATCGAAAAAAAGAGTACTTATTGAAATTAAAACGTGCAGGTATCATCAAAACAGCTGCAACTTCAACTGTTAAAGCTGCTGCTAACGTTGTTTCAAAAGCGACTCTTAGTTTGGAAGAATTTTCAGCGATTTCTGCCGTAGAAGGCATTCGACCAAAATTTGTTGAAACACTTTATAATGAAGGAATTAAATCAGTATCTGATTTCCAAAATTACACAGAAAAAGAAGTTTTGGCCTTTAAAGGAATTGGTCCAGCAACAGTTAACAAACTTAAAGAAAATGGCGTGGCTTTCAAAGCTTAATCCATTTGCGTTAGCTGACCAAATCTGTTAAAATAAAAATATTCAGAGGTGTCTTGAAGACCATTTGTTAGAAATCCGCACAAATGTCGAGGCTGGTTGCTGAAGGTTGTAACTGAATAACAAAGTTGCGAGTGCTAGTCACTCGAATGTGGGTGGTACCGCGGATTTATAAAAGTTCGTCCCTGTCGAAAGACAGGGGCGATTTTTTTTTTTTTTCGCCAGAGTGGAGGAATTGCCATGATTAAGATACTAGGTCAGATAAACGACAATAAACTTCCTGAGATAGAGACAGAACGTCTTTGCCTGCGTCAGAGTTTGGTATCAGACGCTAAAGATATTTTTGATTATGCCAGTTTGCCAGAAGTGACTTGGTCAGCTGGTTTTCAGCCTGTTAAGAATGTGGCAGAAGAGGAGAATTACCTAGCAAACATTATGCCAAAATGCTGGAGTGAGCAGAAGATTCCAGCTGGTTACAGTATTTGTCCCAAAGGCTCTGATAAAGTTATTGGCTCGATTGATTTTAATCACCGTCATGCTGATGATGTGCTGAAATAGGCTATACACTTCACCCAGATTATTGGGGACAAGGGATTATGTCAGAAGCTGCGCGTGCGGTTTTAGAAGTTGGTTTTAATCTGGTTGGCCTCCATAAAATCGAAATTGAATGTTATAGTTACAACAAAGCTAGCCAGCGTATTGCTGAAAAACTTGGCTTCACTCTGGAACCACATATCCGTGACCGCAAAGACGCACAAGGAAAACGTTGCGATTTATTGCGTTACGGATTGTTAAAAAGTGAGTGGGAGAAGCTGTCAGCAGCACCTGATAAATTGAATTGATTGACTTATTGAAAAAATGTAGAAAGGACACATTATGTCAAAAGAACTTTCACCAAAATATAACCCAGCTGAAGTTGAAGCTGGTCGTTATCAAAAATGGTTAGACGAAGATGTTTTCAAGCCTTCTGGCGATAAGAAAGCACATCCGTATTCAATCGTTATTCCACCACCAAATGTTACAGGTAAACTTCACCTTGGTCACGCGTGGGACACAACTTTGCAAGATATTATCATCCGTCAAAAACGTATGCAAGGTTTCGATACTTTGTGGTTGCCAGGTATGGACCACGCTGGTATTGCAACTCAAGCAAAAGTTGAAGCGCGTCTTGCTGAAGATGGTATTTCACGTTACGACCTTGGTCGCGAAAAATTTCTTGATAAAGTTTGGGAATGGAAAAATGAATACGCATCAACAATCAAACAACAATGGGGTAAAATGGGTATCTCTGTAGATTACTCACGTGAACGTTTCACCCTTGACGAAGGTTTGTCAAAAGCAGTTCGTAAAGTCTTTGTTCAACTTTACAAAAAAGGTTGGATTTACCGTGGTGAATTTATCATCAACTGGGATCCAAAAGCTCGTACAGCTCTTTCTGATATCGAAGTTATCCACAAAGATGTCGAAGGTGCATTCTACCACATGAACTACATGTTGGAAGATGGTTCACGTAGCCTTGAAGTGGCAACAACTCGTCCTGAAACAATGTTTGGTGACGTTGCCGTTGCGGTTAACCCAAATGATGACCGTTACAAAGACTTGATTGGTAAAAATGTTATCCTTCCAATAGTTAACAAAGCTATTCCAATCGTTGGTGACGAACACGCTGACCCAGAATTCGGTACTGGTGTGGTTAAAATTACTCCTGCACATGACCCTAACGACTTCCTAGTTGGTCAACGTCACAATTTGCCACAAATCAACGTTATGAACGACGATGGTACAATGAACGAACTTGCTGGTGAATTTGCTGGTATGGATCGTTTTAAAGCACGTAAAGCTATCGTTAAAAAATTGGAAGAAATCGGTGCGCTTGTTGAAATCGAAAAAATGGTTCACAGCGTTGGTCACTCAGAACGTACTGGTGTGCCAGTTGAACCACGTTTGTCAACACAATGGTTCGTTAAAATGGACCAATTGGCTAAAAATGCCATTGCTAACCAAGACACTGATGACGAAGTGAAATTCTATCCACCACGTTTCAACGATACTTTCCTTCAGTGGATGGAAAATGTTCACGATTGGGTTATTTCTCGTCAATTATGGTGGGGTCACCAAATCCCAGCATGGTACAATGCTGAAGGTGAAATGTACGTCGGTGAAGAAGCTCCAGAAGGTGACGGATGGACTCAAGACGAAGACGTTCTTGATACTTGGTTCAGTTCAGCGCTATGGCCATTCTCAACAATGGGGTGGCCTGACACAGAAGCAGAAGACTTCAAACGTTACTTCCCAACTTCAACATTGGTAACTGGTTATGATATCATCTTCTTCTGGGTATCACGTATGATTTTCCAATCATTGGAATTCACAGGACGCCGTCCATTTGAAAACGTGCTTATCCACGGTCTTATCCGTGACGAACAAGGACGTAAAATGTCTAAATCACTTGGTAACGGTATTGACCCAATGGACGTTATCGAAAAATACGGTGCTGACGCCCTTCGTTGGTTCTTGTCAAATGGTTCTGCACCAGGTCAAGACGTTCGTTTCTCTTACGAAAAAATGGATGCTGCTTGGAATTTCATTAACAAAATCTGGAACATTTCTCGTTACATTTTGATGAACAATGAAGAACTTACACTTGAACAAGCTAGCGCCAACGTTGAAAAAGTTGCTGCTGGTACAGCTGGTAACGTTACTGACCGTTGGATCCTTCACAACTTGAATGAAACAATCGGAAAAGTCACTGAAAACTTTGATAAATTTGAATTTGGTGTAGCTGGTCACATCCTTTACAACTTCATCTGGGATGAATTTGCTGACTGGTACGTTGAGTTGACTAAAGAAGTTCTTTACAGCGACAATGAAGACGAAAAAGTTATCACTCGTTCAGTTCTTCTTTACACACTTGATAAAATCCTTCGTTTGCTTCACCCAATCATGCCATTCGTAACTGAAGAAATCTTTGAACAAATTTCTGAAGCTTCAATCGTAACAGCTGAATACCCAACTGTTAACGCAGCATTTGAAAATGAAGCTGCGCACAAAGGTATTGAAAGTCTTAAAGACCTTATCCGTGCCGTTCGTAACGCACGTAGCGAAGTGAACGTTGCACCAAGCAAACCAATCACACTTCTTGTGAAAACAAGCGACAAAGAATTGGAAGACTTCTTCAACAGCAATGTGAACTATATCAAACGTTTCACAAACCCTGAAAAACTTGAAATTTCTTCTGATATCGAAGCTCCAGAATTGGCAATGTCTAGCGTTATCACTGGTGCTGAAATCTTCTTGCCACTTGCTGACCTTCTTAACGTTGAAGAAGAATTGGCACGTCTTGACAAAGAACTTGCTAAATGGCAAAAAGAATTGGACATGGTTGCTCGCAAACTTGGTAACGAAAAATTCGTCGCTAACGCTAAACCAGAAGTTGTCCAAAAAGAACGTGACAAACAAGTTGACTACCAAGCCAAATACGACGCAACAGTGGAAAGGATTAAAGAGATGGAGAAGTTGGGGTAAAAAGATGGTCTTGTTTGATATGAGCGCAGATTGTGCCCCCTTTTTAAGTTAGACCCGAGATATCGTCAAAATATCCTGAACTAGCTGACAATATCAGTTAGTTCATTTTATTATGTCTTCAAGTCATGGTTTTAGTGACTGTTACCGTGACAAAGGTCATCATTTGAATTGATGCGGAAGTATTTGCCTGTATTGATGTTTTGGTGAGTAGGGAGAACCTCTATCAGTCAAAATGAGTGTTTCCTTTCTCAAACTTTTCAGCCCTGCTATTTCAGTGGGTGCTTTATTTAATTTTTGGTATAATAAAAGCATTGAAAGAGGAAACTATGGCACAAATAACGAAAAAAGCTTTGGAAGCGTCTTTGAAGCACTTGTTGCTACAAAAGCCTCTGCCTAAGATTACGATTCAGGATCTTACGGATGACTGTGGGATTAGTCGGATGACTTTTTATTATCACTTCAAGGACATTTATGATTTAGTAGAGTGGTCTTGTGAGGAAGATGCGCAAAAGGCTCTTGGTGAAAATAGGCATTATGATAGCTGGGAGGAAGGGCTGCTGGATATTTTTAAAGCAGTCAGGGAAAATAAGCCTTTTATCCTTAATGTTTACCATTCGGTGAGTCGGGAGCAGATTGAAACTTATCTCTATCAGTTGACCTATCAGCTCATGATTGATGTGGTTGAGGAAAAGGCAGTTAGTTTACGCGTCAGCACTGAAGATAAGGACTTTATAGCAGACTTTTACAAGTATGCCCTAGTCGGGCTCATGTTGGATTGGATTAAAAAGGACATGAGAGAAGACCCTCAAGACTTGGTCAATCGTCTGGCAATTTTGGTGCATGGTAATATTGTGGCTGCTCTGCAACATTATGATACTAAAGGGAGATAGCTCTGCTTTTTAGACTCATTGTCAACTGTAGTGGGTGACCTATAGCTAAGCACGAGAGGAGACGAAATGCGTCTTCTCTTTTTGCATGTTTAAAG
>OBUY01000828.1_pt1 | contig 9971 bp, 10 predicted proteins | sample 1475781 | NCBI WGS metagenome assembly OBUY01 (sample SAMEA2579912, study PRJEB22360) | human gut metagenome | biome: human gut; feature: human-associated habitat; material: faeces | place: Denmark | collected 2008/2010 | reverse complement strand
GAGGTGGGACGACGAAATCGAATTCTAACGAATGACCGATTTCTGTCCCACTCTCTGTTTTTTCTATTCTTCAAATCCATTCTGCTGGCTCAACTCACGGAACCAATGGCCGGATTTTTTGATGGTACGTTTTTGACTCTCAAGATCCAATTCAACCAAGCCATAGCGGTTCTTGTAGCCATTGAGCCATGACCAGCAGTCAATAAAGGTCCAGATCAAATAGCCTTTACAATTGGCTCCATCTTGAATAGCCCGGTGGAGTTCACGAAGATGGTCTTTGACAAAGTCAATCCGATAGTCGTCCTGGATCACTCCATCCTTGCGGAATTTTTCCTCGCCTTCGACCCCCATCCCATTTTCTGTTAGGATCCACTCGATATTGCCATAGTTTTCCTTAATATTTTGGGCAATGTCGTACAGGCCTTGCTCATAGATTTCCCAACCACGGTGGGGATTGATCTTACGGCCTGGCATGACATAGGGTTCATAAAACTGTTCAAAGAGTAGGGGAGAAACTGGATTTGGAGCATAACGAGGAGCTGCCACACGGAGCGGTTGGTAGTAGTTAACACCCAGATAATCCACTGTATTTTCCTCGATCAAGCGCAACTCAAAGGGCTCATAATCCGGCAAGAGATCACGCTCCCGCAGGATCTCCACTAATTCTTGAGGATAATGACCAAGAACAGATGGATCTAGGAAGGATTTGGCTTGAAAGAGCTCGGCAATACGCGCAGCTTTAACATCTTCTGGATGCTGGCTCCGAGGATAGGCTGGTGTCAAATTGAGCACAATCCCAATACGATAGTTAGGATCCACCTCGTGACAGGCCTTGACCGCTAGAGAGCTTGCTAGCTGGGTGTGGTAGGCTACTTTTACTGCTGCTGTTGCGTCTACCTTATGAGGAAAATGGGCATCATAAAAATAACCAAACTCCACAGGGACAATGGGTTCATTAAAGGTGATCCACTGGTCGACCAGATCCCCATAGGTCTTGAAACAAAAACGCGCATATTCTTGGTAAGCATAGGCGGTTTCTTTATTTTCCCAACCATCGCCCTGCTCTTGAAGAGCCAACGGTAAATCAAAATGATAGAGGTTGACCAAGAGGTGAATCCCTTTTTCCTTAATCTTTTCAAAGACACGGCGGTAGAAATCAACGCCTGCTTGATTGATCTCCCATCTTCCTTCTGGGAAAATACGGGACCACTGGATAGAGGTCCGAAAGGCGGTGTGACCAGTTTCTAACAAGAGGTCCAGATCGTCTTCCCAGTGTTCATAAAAAGTCGATGTTTTCTCCGGTCCTTGGCCTTGATAAAAGCGGTTGGGCTCGATCCTATACCAGTAATCCCAGAGATTGTCTCCTTTTCCATCCTGAGCGAAACGCCCTTCTGTCTGAGGACCCGAGGTCGAACTCCCCCATAAAAAATCCTTTGGAAATTGATACATGTCCTAATCCTCCTCATTCTACTAGCTCTATTATAGCGAATCCTCCCTCAAAACCTAGGCACAATTTACAGTCTTTCTTACGCAGATTAAAGAAAAGGCCCCCTTAGGAAAAATTCCTAAGGGAGCTGGTCCTCTTTACAATTGATTCACGACATATTCAAAAAGCTTGCGATCTGCTGGGCTCTTGTCAAACAGCAATTCCGGATGCCACTGAACACCGAGGAAACGACTCTCATCTGTGGATTGAACGGCTTCTATGATGTCATCTTTAGGATCCCGAGCGATCACTTCTAGGCCATCTGCCAAGCCTTTAATACTTTGATGATGGAAAGAATTGATGCGACTGGTTTTACCATAAATCTCTTGTAGGATCGTCTGATCCTTGGTCACCAACTCTTGGCTGGTATACTGACCTGGATTATCCTGCCAGTGGTGTTCAATGTCTTGATGCAGAGTTCCCCCTAGAGCGACATTATAAAGCTGGGTCCCGCGGCAGACAGTAAAGATAGCTTTTTTAGCAGCACGCGCTTCTTCAATCAAGGCCAACTCAAAGAGATCGCGTTTCAAGAGGTAATCATCACTGTCGATGGTGATTTCTTCTCCGTAAAACTTGGGCAAGACATTTTGTCCACCGGTGATAATGAGCTTATCAATCATCGACATGTAGTCTTTAGCCAAGGCTGCATCTCCAATTGGTAAGATCAGGGGAATTCCTCCTGCCTCTTTGACCGCTTCGACAAAACCAGTCGCCGCATAGCTCATGTTCGCGTCTGGATCATCTGGGAAGGGTTTTTTATTTCCTGTAATGCCAATCACTGGTTGTTTTTTCATACTTGTTTCCATATACTTTCATTCATTTTCAAGGCTTATTGTAACACAATTTCAAGCCAGACTCAATGGAGAGTTTTTGAGGAGAAGATTTCCCCCTCTAACCCAAAAGCATGCTGAAAGGATATAAAATTGCTTTCTATTAAAAAATTCTCAAGTGCAAAGACTTGAGAATGATTTATTAATTTTTCATCAACCCTTCTTTTACCAAAAAGTCACGCGATACTTGAACAGCAGGCTTGCCTTTTACTCCGACTTGGTAGTTCATCTGGCTCATCTGGACTTCCGTAATTTTACCCGCCAACTTGTTCAGAATGCCCTCTAATTCCGGGTGTTTCTTAAGAAGAGCTTCTTTCATGAGGGGCGCCCCTTGATAAGGTGGGAAGAGTTGTTTGTCATCTTCGAGGACCACCAGGTCATAGCGAGCAATTTCAGCATCCGTTGAGTAGGCATCTGTTATCTGGATCTCACCTGACTGGATAGCCTGATAACGAAGGGCCGGCTCCATAGTGGAGACTTGTAAGTTGAGACCATAGACCTTCTGCAAGCCCTTATTGCCGTCGTCTCGGTCGTTAAACTCCAAGGTAAAGCCTGCCTTGAGTTGTCCTTCCACCTTTTTCAAGTCAGAAATGGTCTTGAGTCCATATTCTTGGGCAATTTTCTTAGGCACTGCGACAGCATAAGTATTTTGATAAGCCATGGGTTTGAGCAAGGCCAGGTTGTCTTGTTTCTTGATCCCCTCTCGGGCTGCTTTGTAGACTGCTTCTGGATCATGGTCGACTTGTGGCGCCGGCTTAAGGAGACTTTCAGTCACGGTCCCTGTAAACTCTGGATAGATAGCGATATCCCCTTTTTTTAGAGCTTCATAGAGGAAGGTAGTCTTGCCAAAATTCGGTTTGACAGTCACTGTCATGTCCGTGTTTTCCTCGATCAAGATCTTATACATATTGGCCAGAATTTCGGGCTCTGGACCTAACTTCCCAGCGATGACTAGGTTTTCTTTTTTCGGTTTGGGAAGCAGACTTGGTGTATAGCTAGCTCCCAATCCCACGATCATAACCGCAAAGGCAGCAAAGATGGTCCGCAATTTGGCTTTTTCCATCCATTTGAGAAGAAGGTTAAAGGCGATGGCTAAGACGGCAGAAGATAAGGCACCGATCAAAATCAGACTGGCATTATTGCGGTCAATCCCTAAAAGGATAAAGGAACCGAGTCCCCCCGCTCCAATCAAGGCGGCTAGAGTCGCTGTTCCAATGATCATGACTGCCGAAGTTCGCACTCCTGACATGATCACAGGCATGGCTAGAGGGATCTCAAACTTCTTGAGGCGCTCCCACTTGGTCATCCCAAAAGCGACCCCCGCTTCTTCTAAACTGGGATCAATCCCACGTAAACCGGTAATGGTATTTTGTAAAATTGGGAATAGAGCGTAGATGACCAGAGCGGTTAAAGCAGGCAGCGTTCCAATTCCCATGATGGGAATGAATAGTCCTAGAAGCGCCAGGGAAGGAATGGTCTGAAAGATTCCTGCGATCTGTAAGACCCAGTTACTTATTCGACGGCGCGTGCTCAGATAAATCGCTAACGGCACTGCGATGAGAATAGCGATCATAAGGCCATTACCGGACAATTGCAAGTGTGGCCCAAGGGCTGCGAGCCAGTCCCCAAAACGATCTTGAAAGGTTGTAAGTAGTTTAGACATGGTGAGCACCTCCAAACAAATCTGCGACAAAATCATTGGCTGGTTGGGCTAAAATGGTCTTGGAATCGGCCACCTGCACAATCTCTCCTTCTTCTAGCACCGCAATGCGATCGCCTAATTTTAAGGCTTCGTCGGTATCATGTGTAACAAAGATAGTGGTCATGCCGAACTCCTTGTGTAAGTTTTTAGTAAGAGTTTGCAACTGCTTGCGAGAAATGGCATCCAAGGCTGAAAACGGCTCGTCCATCAGTAAGATTTTTGGCTCCCCGATCATGGCCCTGACAATTCCGACACGCTGTTGCTCCCCACCAGAGAGCTCATGGGGTTTTCGATCGGCATAATCAGAAGCTGGAAGACCTACTTTTTCTAAAAGTTCGACTGTTTTGGAAGCCACTCGCTCCTTGCTCCAGCCCTTCATCTCAGGAATGAGGGCAATATTTTCCGCAACTGTCAAGTTAGGAAATAGGGCAATGGCTTGAAGCACATAGCCAGTAGACAAACGTAGCTCCCGTTCATCATAGTCCTTGATGCGTTTCCCATCCATGTAGATATTGCCATCGGTCGGCTCAAGAAGCCGATTGATCATCTTGATCATGGTGGTTTTTCCAGATCCTGACGGGCCTACGAGGACCATAAATTCTCCATCTTCAATACGGAGATTCACATCTTTTAAAATATCTTTTTCTGTGTAGCGCAAGGCTACATGTTTGTATTCAATCATTGTTCTTCCTCAATAAGTTGTCTGTCTCTAAGAATATCCAATAGACTAGTTGCTGGATGCGCTAGAACGTTTTCAACATCTGTTGAAACCCCAGCTTGCTCCCCAACTTTGATAGCTGTATAGGTGCTAACCCAGGCATCGTACTCCCAAGTTTGTGCTGGCCATTTTTTCCGTGACTCATAGGCTTCTTCTACTGATTCATCTATATAAGTAATTATTTTTTTGGTTGCTCTTGAAAGAAGTGTCGCGATCTCTTCCATAGAAAGATCCTCTGGTCCTGTTAGATTCAAGGTTCGATTTTCCCATTTCTTAGGACTTAATAGAATTTCTGCTGCTACCCTAGAAGTATCCTTACGGGCAACAGCTGACACCTGCCCACTGCCAGCCGGACCACGAATCTCTCCATTTTCAAGCGCCATATCAATAAAGAAATCCAAGTAAAAATTATCTCTTAGAAACGTGTAGGTGAACCCTAACTCCTTGATATAGGCTTCCGTCTGGGCATGGTCTCGAGACAAGGTAAAAGTTGCTTTCTCATCTGCCCCATAAAAGGAGGTATAAACAATATGCTCTACCCCCGCTAGCTTTGCGGCATCTAAAAAACTCTTGTGTTCCTTCACACGCTCTGGGTTTTCCCGAGCAGAGACCATCAACAAGACATCGATCCCCTTTAAGGCCTCATCCACCTCTGGAGTATTGGCATACACCATCTTACGAATTTCCGCAGTCGTGTAGACTGTTGCACGCTCTGGGCTTCTTGCCAGATGGATAGAAGCCATTCCTCTCTTATCGACAAGATTAGCCACATAAGAGCCTAATTTCCCTATTACACCTGTTATTCCAATCATCAGCATTTTCCCTTCTACTATAGTTCATTTTCTTTAGCTTTTAGATTTTCAATAATACGCTCTTGATAGGCCTCAAATTCTCGGATTTCGTGATCAGAAAAGCCTTGGTAGAAAATCTCTCCCAGTTTCTTGCTGACACGATCTCCAATTTCTTTTTGCGCCCAACCGAGGTCTGTCAAAGAAATATATTTTTTCCTTTTATCCTGCGTGCAAGGTTGAATCGTGACCAAACCTTGTTCTTCCAATTTCTTAACCATGCTGGTCAATGTATTATTGGCTAGACCCGTCGCAAGAGCAATATCGGTCGCAGTAGCGCACCCCAATTCTTGCTTCCACAAAATCGTTAAAATTTTCCCCTGTTCACTTCGGTATTGGGCATCTGGTTCCTTGCTCAAGAGTTTTTGAAAAAGTCGCCCGTTCAACAAGCGCATCTGTAAAGCTTGGTAGCCCCCTTGCATCTTGTCCATTTTGTCTCCTTTTTATTTCTATATCGAAATATCACAGCCATTGTATCACTGTTCGTTACATCTGTCAACTATTTCGATATGGAACCAATAATTTTATCTAATTTCACCTTAAAAAGCCTTTCTAGCCCTTCAAACTAGTTTTTTCTCCCTCTTTCTAGCAAGTGTAACAAATGTTGGACTCGTTTTGCAACGACACCTGATTTTATAATGTGGTAATCTGTTAACGAAATTAAATCATACTAATGGAGAATTTGTTATGCATATACCAGATAATTACCTTAGTCCTGCAAGTTGTGCAGTTTTAGCGGTTGCTGCTGCGCCTGTTATTGTCTTGTCCATCAAAAAAGTCAAGGTCCAATTAAATGAAAATAAAGAGCTAGCTCCGATGCTTGGGATTGCTGCTTCTTTGTCCTTCTTATTGATGATGTTTAATGTTCCTGTTCCTGGTGGAACGACCGCTCACGCTGTCGGAGGGACCCTTCTTGCCATTCTCATAGGTCCCTATGCGGCCTCTCTAGCGCTGACAGTCGCCTTACTCCTACAGGCCTTCTTATTTGGTGACGGAGGGATTCTCGCTCTTGGGGCCAATATTTTCAACATGGCTATTGTGATGCCTTTTGTTGGCTATGCTATTTATAACTTGTTCCGCAAGCACCATCAGGAAACGCTTGGCGTTATTATCGGTTCTTTTCTTTCGATCAATGTTGCTGCCTTCTTAGCTGGTGTTGAATTGGGCTTGCAACCCCTCATCGCGTCAGAAGCTGGTCAGCCACTCTATAATCCTTATGGATTGAGTATCACGGTTCCTGCCATGTTGGGAGCTCACCTCCTTGTCGCAGGTTGGGTCGAAGCCTTCTTCACCCTTGTGATTTACCGTTTTGTAAAACAAGTTGCTCCTGCAGAGTTGTACACACCAAGTACAGTCAATACAACTTCATTTGTTAAAAAAATTCGCTGGGTACTCCTTGCTTTGATCGTCCTCAGCCCACTTGGACTCCTCGCAGATGGGACGGCTTTTGGTGAATGGTCTGCCGAAGAATTAGGTAGCCTGCTTCACGGTAAAGTCCCAACAGGGATCAAAAATGGATTCTCATTTGAAGCCTTGTTTAGTGATTACACCATTCCTGGAACGAAAATTGCGATCGGCTATATTCTATCAGCCATTACAGCTGTTCTCATTTTCTATATCATCAGTAAAATCATTCGATCAATGAACGGAGAAAAGACTTCTCATGCGTAAACTTCCTGACTGGCTTCATCAAGAGCAAGCGACTCTTGAAGCATCCAAAAGCCATCACTATTTACAAATGAATCTTCAAACATTGCGCCACTTTCTTGGCAAAATGAAACAAACGACGCCCGCATTCAAGGCCAAAACTTCGTCTTGGATGCGGCTCGTTTCCTTTTTAATTCTAGCCATTCTCATTACGACTGTCCACCATCCCATCCAACTGTGGTTGATCGGTATCCTTTTGTTAATGCACATTGCCATGCTTCCTGGAGAGGTCCTACTCCACCTCTTTAAGGTCCTGTTCAAGGTGCTGTTGATTTCAACAATTGTGATATTGCCTAGCATCTTATTTCAAGGATTTCAAAATGGAGGACTCTTTTTGCTACGCGCAGGGATCATTGTCCTCAATATTTCTCTCTTTTTAGCCACTACCACAAGCATCCAACTGGTTGAGGCCCTAAGGCAGCTGCGTGTTCCAAAAACCTTCGTGCAAACCATTGATATCACCCTCAAGTATGGCTATATCTTAGGGAAACACTTGCAACAACAGATCGAATGCGTCCAGCTAAGAACAGTTGGACAAAAGGTGAATCTCCATCTCTTTGGCTCCCTCCTTGGTCTCTTGTACCTATCCACCAAAAACCATACAAAAGAAGTCTACGAAGCGATGATTCTTCGAGGCTACGGGATGGATACAAAGCGCAAAGAAACCTTCCACTGGAAGAAGGAAGACGTCTTTTTCCTATTGGAATTGGTGGCTCTCACGATCTTCACGACCTTACTTGGCTAGAAAGGAAGCCCTATGATTACCATTCAGGACGGAAATTACCACTATACCGAAGAAACTGGTATCCACGATATTCAACTCCAGATTCAAAAAGGGGAAACCGTGGGATTGATGGGCCCAAACGGAGCTGGAAAATCGACCCTCTTTAAAATTCTTGTTGGGCTCTTGCCCCTCTCGTCTGGTCAGTACCACTTCAAGGACTGGACCATTGACAAAGACTTCTTGAAAGATCCCCATCGTGCTGGGCAACTCTTCCAACAGGTTGGACTCATTTTTCAAAACAGCGATACCCAATTGTTCAATACAAGCGTCTATGATGAACTGGCTTTTGGACCACGTCAATTAGGCTTAGCCGAGTCCGAAGTCGACCAACGCGTCAAGGATACGCTCGGTCTTCTAGAGATTGAACACCTGAGAGATCGTATTCCCTACCATCTTTCTGGTGGCGAAAAGAAACTAGTCGCTATCGCCAGTGTCCTCACCATGAATCCTAGTCTCTTGCTCTTTGACGAGCCCTTTAACGGACTCTCGCCAAAATACCAGAAGCTGATTGTCGCCTTGCTGCAAGAACTCAAAACAGCAGGAAAAACGATTGTGATTTCCTCCCACCATTTCGAGCAAATCGCACCGATTGTCGAACGGGTTCTGCTCTTTTCTGAAGAGCACACCATTACAGGCAGCTACGATCGAGCTGATTGGGAAAATGACCCAGCTATTCAACAATCCTTCACTACATGTTAAAAAGCTTCGGTAGGTACGTCCTACCGAAGCTTTTTTTATGAGAGAGATAAGGGTTAATGTCTACACATAAACGATTTATCAATCCAAGTTTATTTTTCCTTTTTGTGTGCCCCAAACACCTGTTTGTACTTGTAATACAAGCCCTGATGCATTAGCAGTTTCTGCATTCAGGTCGAAAACCACATTACCAGTGATGCTGTTTTCCGGATTTAACTCTGAAAGAAAGAATTTTCCTTCCTCATTAGCATACATACCAGCTACACTATCAGTTTCATACTCCGTATCACCTTTTAGCAGTTTAAAGAAATCATTCGTAACAGTAATTGATTTTTTCCCTGAATTCTTTACTGTTACATTCAAAATCAAGTAACTACCATTTGCTGTTTTTCCGTACTCTCCCCCAACATTTTGAGAAACAGATTTAGAATTTACAATATATTCAACATCTCCCACTTTAGTAACTTCACCAATTTTGGGCATCGCTTGTGCTACAGATTTCTTCTCGGTAGACTTACTTTCTTCTGATACTGCCGTTTCCCCTTTTTTATCATTAGTTGTTTGATCAGTGGAACTGGTTGTTTGTGTTGCTGTTGAGTTACTTGTTGAATTATTTGAAGTTATAGAGCCTCCACCCTTCGTTACAGCACCATAAGCAATTAGCACTACAAGCAAAATAAACCACCATTTCTTGTAGAAGGGTGTCTTTTTCACATAAACGTTTCCGTTTTCATCCTTGATTTTCTTAGACATAAGAAATCTCCTTTAAACTTTTTCTTTGATATAATTATAATGTATTCGCTCAAAAAATAAAAGCATTTTGAGGGATAAAACTAAAAATTTCTTTAAATAGTGATTTATTTCCATAAAATTATGTAGAAATATTTATTTTTCCTCCAAATCAACTCAAAAATCCTCCAGAGCTTAGCTCTGAAGGACTTTTAAATTTATTTCGTTACGATATTTACAAGCTTGTTCGGTACACTAATCACTTTCACGATTTCTTTGCCATCAATCTCTGCCTTGACTTTGTCGTCAGCTAGAGCGACTTCTTGCAATTCTTCACGAGAAAGGTCTTTTGCGACCATGAGTTTAGCACGGACTTTTCCTTTGATTTGAACGACGATTTCAATTTCGTCTTCAACCAATTTGCTTTCGTCCCATGTTGGCCAAGCTACGTAAGAGATTGACTCACCTGTT
>OBUY01000817.1_pt1 | contig 10111 bp, 8 predicted proteins | sample 1475781 | NCBI WGS metagenome assembly OBUY01 (sample SAMEA2579912, study PRJEB22360) | human gut metagenome | biome: human gut; feature: human-associated habitat; material: faeces | place: Denmark | collected 2008/2010 | reverse complement strand
AAAAAAAAAAGCCACTGGCTACAACAACTGAGGCAACACCGACACTGAGACGGCGAATAGACCAACGAGTGTATCTTTGATTTGGATTGAATTTCATAGGATTCTCCTTAGAGTTTTTCTTTATTTGATGACTCTAGTATAATCTCCTAAAATTAAAAAGGACTAAGAAAAAGTTAAAATTTTTCTTAAATCCTTCTTATAAAATACTTATATTAATTAAATCCATAAACAGATTTGGTGATTTGATAGACAACATTAGAAAGTTTGCGGGCTGGCAAGACAGAATGTTTGGTCAAACGGCTCAACATAGTTTTGCGAATAGCCTGAAAGACCTCTGGATTTTCCTGCTGAATATAGGTCCACAGCTCCCGTTTTTTTGCCAGATGCTCCGCTGTTCCAGCTCGGTTGAGCAGGGCACTGGAAATCACCGTCGTAATCTCAATATGATTCAGCAGATATTCTCGCATTTTGGGGTGGCCTACTTTGGACAAATCAAGCTGATCTACCAAGAGTCGATTGACCTTGAGTTGCTGGTCAATTCGCTTAATCATCACTTGCTCATTGACAGACTGGTCCTCACGCCCAATCAAATAACGATAGAAATCGACAGGCAGATAGTACATAGTCTCGACCTTCTGAAGGGGGGTAAAGACAAAGAGATTATCGACATAAAAAGTATGCTCAGGTAATTGAAACTGGCTCGCTCGCAACAAATCTGTCCGATAAATCAGCGAGTGCATCATGATATACTGGCCTTTTGAGAAATTTCCGACCTGGTCCCAGCCAAAAATCTGCCGAACAGGCAAGACTGACTCGTAACTCATACTCTTCTTACGAGACTGACCTTCCTTTTCATAGATAAAATTAGTCACAAAGGCATCAACTTCTTGCCCCTCGTTCTCTAGTTCCTGCAAGGTTTCAAGAATTTTCAGGTAAGCACGAGGATCTACCCAGTCATCACTATCAACCACTTTAAAATAGCGCCCAGAAGCCTCCGCTAAGCCGCGATTGACGGCACCCCCATGGCCTTTATTTTCCTGATAGATGGCTCTAACGATGTTAGGATACTTGCTGGCCAAACGCTCAGCGATTTCCTGAGTCTGGTCCTGAGACCCATCATTGATAATCAAAATTTCAACTTGCTCACCACCAATCACTAGCGACTCCACACAGTAATGAAGATAGGCTGCAGCATTATAGCTAGGAATGGCGATAGACAATAACTTCATAATCTACTCCTTTAGGGGACTGATTTTTTCTTATACTCAATGAAAATCAAAGAGCAAACTAGGAAACTAGCCGCAGGTTGCTCAAAGCACTGCTTTGAGGTTGCAGATAGAACTGACGAAGTCAGCTCAAAACACGGTTTTGAGGTTGTAGATAAGACTGACGAAGTCAGCTCAAAACACGGTTTTGAGGTTGTGGATAGAACTGACGAAGTCAGTAACATCTATACGGCAAGGCGACGTTGACGTGGTTTGAAGAGATTTTCGAAGAGTATTACTCTCTCTTGTCACTTCTTTCTATTCTACCATAAAGTCCAGCCTTTGAAGAACTTTTACTAGAATACAAGGCTTCTGTCTCTCTTTGCCATCTTGGACATCAAAAAAGAGGGAAGCTCCCTCTTTTACGAATTTAATGCTGCTAGAGTATCCAAATACTGGTTGTTGATGACTGCCAAAATATAGGTATCTGCTTTCAAGAGGTCATTAGGGCCAAATTGAACATCCAAGGGTGAATTTTCTTGTTCACGAAATCCTAGGACATTGAGGTTATATTTGCCACGTAAATCCAGCTGGCTCAGGCTTTGACCTGCCCAGACACTAGGAATTTTCATCTCTACGATAGACACATTTTTATCCAGCTGAAAGACATCAACATTGTTATGAAAGAGAATGGTCTGCGCTAGAGACTGCCCCATTTCATACTCAGGTGAGATAACTGAGTCGGCACCGATTTTTTCCAGTACCTTCTTGGCTGTCTGGCTCTTGACCTTGGCAATAACCCTTGGTACCCCTAGACTCTTACAATGCATGACTGCAAGCACACTCGACTCCAGATTTTCCCCTGTTGCGACTACAACCGTATCACAGGTATCAATTCCTGCAGTTCTGAGGAGTTCCTCGTCTGTAATATCGCCCACAACTCCACGCGCCAAAACTGGCTCAAATTGATTGATACGCTCTGCGTGGTCATCAATGGCAATGATATTCATATCTTGCTTGGCGAGGGCCGTCAGGACACTACTCCCGAAAATCCCCAAGCCTAAAATTCCAATCGTACGATCTGACATCATTCTTCCTTTCTTATCCAATACTAATATCTGCTTTCATATACTGAATCAAATCTTTCTTATCAGGCTGGTAATCCGCTAGACTAACCAGCAAGGTCAAGGGACCGATACGGCCAATAAACATGAGCACCATGACAATGCTGAGAGCTAGCTTGCCCAATTCTGGTGTCAGATTTGCCGTTACCCCAACTGTCGCAAGAGCTGAAATGGTCTCAAACATAAGGTAGATAAATCGCGGTGTTCCTTCTGCTGTAATTCCCAACAACATCAAGCCCAACAAGAAGGTCATCAAAAAGATAATGAAGACACTAAAGGATTTTTGGACTGTTCGAGCCTCAATGGTTCTCTGCGCAACATTGGCATGAGGTAAGCCCAGCAATTCACTACGAGCAAAAACCAACAAGACAAAGAAAGTCGTAATCTTGAGCCCTCCAGCCGTCCCTCCAGGCGCTCCACCCAGAAACATCTGTAGGATATAGATAAACAAGGTCACAGACCGAGCTTGGGTGTAGTCAATAGAGGCAAAGCCAGCCGTTCTCATGCTAACGGTTTGGAAAAAGCTAACCAGCACTTTCTCTGGAACACTGAGATTGCCAATCGTTCCTGGATTGTGCCACTCCGTAAAGAGTGTGGATACTGTTCCAAACAGCAAGATCCCTGCAGTCAAGAAGAGAACCAGCTTGGTGTGGAACCGCAGACGGCGTTTTTTCTTCTTGTCAAACTGGGTTGCCAAGTCAAACCAGACCATAAAGCCAAGACCACCTGTGATAATCAAACCAGCAATGACTAGATTGATCAAAGGATCCGTCTGAAAAGCCACTAAACTGCTACTGCCGAAATTATCAAAACCAGCATTACAAAAGGCTGAAATAGCTAAAAAGATAGAGGTGAAAATGCCTCGTCCCCAGCCGAACTCAGGAATAAAACGGAAACTTAGTAGAAAGGCACCCAAGCCCTCCACCAGAAAAGTCGTCAAAAAGATGGAGCGCATAAAGGCCTTCAGCGACCGAGTCTCCCCATAACTGAAGCTCTCCTGAATGGTTTCACGACTGCGAAGACTAAGCTTTTGCTTCCCCTGAATATAAAAGACCCCGATAAAAGTCATGAGACCTAAGCCACCAATCTGTATCAAGAGCATACAAATCAACTGCCCCCAGACATTATAAGTAGTAGCCACCGGTTGCGTAAAAAGGCCAGTCACACAGACCATGGACACCGTCGTAAAAAGATGGTCAAAATAAGTAGCCTGCGAACCACTCGCCTGGACAAGAGGCAAACTCAAAAGGAGAGAACCTATAAAAATAACTCCAGCGAAACTTAAAAAGATGCGACGAGCTGGTGAAAGTCCACCCAAGGCCCTTTCAAGTTTTTTCACAAATAATTTGAATAACATACATCCATTGTACCATAAAAAGTAGGAGAGTAGCTATATCTGAAAGGCTATCTCAAGGCAGAGTTCCAAGGCCTGCTCGAAAGCTTCTGAACCCCAGTCACGACTATCGTACTGGTCCAAGTCAACTAGGGAATCTGCTGTGAACAACAATTCTCCCCAGAGAATCCCACGAAGTTGGGCTACTGCCGCAAGCGCAGAACACTCCATCTCCACAACAACACAGCCTTCTTCCTTACGATAAGCCACCTTTTCAGCCGTTTCTCGGTAAAAACCGTCTGTGGACCAAGTCATGACTTCTTCATAGGGAATCCCTCTGGCTTCCAACACTCGCTCAATGGCAGCAATAGCCTCTGGCTGAATTTCCATATAACGAGAAGGTGCCACATAGTGATAACTAGCCCCTTCATCTCGCAGAGCGCGAACAGGGACTAGAAAGGCATTTTCTTCTATATCAGCCAGCACACCACAGGTTCCAGTGGAAATAATCTGCTCCACACCATATCCAATCAACCAATCCATAAACTGGGCCGCTGGAGCAGAACCAACAGGCGCTTGAGTCAGACAAATCTTCTCACCCTTGTAGTTGATGATGTAGACTGGATAGGTCTTGGTGGCAGAAACGAATTCGCCGACACAGCCCGCCCCTACTTCCCTCGCATAGCGGTCAATCTCCTCACCTAAAAATGCATAGACACACTTCTTGGGCAAGTGCAAGTCCAGCCCCTCGTGATTAGGCATGATAACCGCCTGAGGATTATCATCGAACTCTAAAATAGGAATCGCATACTTCTGAATCATAGCCCACCTCCTCTAATTTTGTACTATTGTATCAAATGCTGACCGAGTGTCAAGGAGAAGAATGATAAACCAAGGAGAAAAAAGTATCCCGATTACGAGATGCTTTTAATACTCAATGAAAATCAAAGAGCAAACTAGGAAACTAGCCGCAGGATGCTCAAAACACTGTTTTGAGGTTGTAGATAAGACTGACGAAGTCAGCTTAAAACATTGTTTTGAGGTTGCAGATAGAACTGACGAAGTCAGTAACATCTATACGGCAAGACGACGTTGACGTGGTTTGAAGAGATTTTCGAAGAGTATAAAACTGCCTCTGCTAAATAAATGTGACTCTTGTATTCATATGTCATAAATATTTCCCTCTGCAGTTGTAACTTTAATTATTACATCTATTATATAATTTCCATCAAGAAAGTCAAGCCAGACAACTTGAAGTCTCTATTCTAACAAAAAGAGGTCAATGTTCGCCATCAACCTCTTTCTTATCGTTCATTCTTTTTGCTAAGTAAGATGAATACTTTACCTATGGCCTGACATTTTCAGCCTAGTTTACCCATTCACCATTACCATTTACATAGTAACCATCTGGTGTTGTTGTGCTCACAGCCAAAGCTCCAGAATCGTAGGCATAGTACCAGTGTGGTCCAACTTTAAACCAACCTGTCTTCATAATACCTGCTTCGTCAAGGTAATACCAAGTGCCATTTTCCTTGTACCAGCCTGTCTTCATAGCTCCTGAGCCGTCAAAGTAGAACCATCTGCTACCATCTGTTCCCCAGCCTGTAAACATAGCACCTGAATTGCTCAAGTAATACCAGCTACCAGAAACTTTTACAAATCCAGTCTGCATGATACCTAAGTCATTCAAATAGTACCATTTACCATCTGTTTTTACCCAGCCTGTCTTCACATCACCAGACTCATAAAAATACCATTTGCCATTGGATTCCACCCAGCCAGACTGATCAGACGTAGACGCTCTAAAATCTTTCAGTGGTTTTTCTACAACCGTAGCTTTAGTTTTAACTGTTGAAAGGTTTGAGGCAGTCACTTCTGTATACTGAACAGCAGAACCATATCCACCAGCCAATTCCTCTGAAGAAGCATCATCACCTAGAGTTTGAGCAATTGTAATAGCTTTGTATTGATTATTAGGATTTTTAAAAGCTGCCATCCCCATGTGTGTAAATTTAGGGTTAATTAGCGACTCATAGTGACCAGATTTCCCATTGTCTGAACCACTATTTTTTTTCTTCACATAATCTGCCTTTTCAGAACGCCATTGTTCAATAGCTTTTAGAAAACCGTCATGATTCCATGCCAAATTTTCTCCCATTATACTATTAGAAGTTGGAAAGGCACTCCAAAGCTCTTTGCTAGAAAGACGAGTATGATCCATGGTTATAGATGCTTCTGTAGCTCTGGCAAAAGCTGCCTTTTCTAGGTCAGTTGACCATTTAATAGGGACATACTTATCTACCAAACCTTCATCCGCTGCTTCTTTACGAATAGCATTAATGGCATCCAAAATAGATTGTTGATGAGGAGCCACAAATTCTCCTTTGATTCCAACCAAAACATTGCCACTAGAAGGTTTTAGTACCTCTGAGGTCAATACATTGCCATCAGCAGATTGTGTTGCAACCAGTCTGTCATTCGCAAAAACATCATTTGTCAAAACTGCTCCTGCCAAGGTCAAGGCTAAGGCGCTAGCAAATACAATTTTCTTCATTTTCTTTCTTACTCCTTATTGTAGTTTGAATATTATCTTAACAGATACCTTTCAACGTTTAATTATATCATATTTTCCTACTATTTGTCTTTGCTTACCTATTCCTAAATCCCAAAAGTAGGCGCAATAATTCTTTATTTCACAACAAGCTCATAACGTGTCTTGCTTGTAAAGGTTTGACCGGCTTTGAGAGTGACTTGGTCTTTGAGGTCACTGTGAATGGCATCTGGTAAAGCTTGCGCTTCAAGGGCAATCCCATTGTGCTGTACCATTGGCTGACCTCCTATGATGACACTCTCATCCACAAAGTTTGCTGTGTAGACTACAAAGCAAGGAGCTTCTGTCTTGCAAAGCAGGAAGCGACCTGAATTTTGGTCATAAAGGAATCCAGCATTGTCATGACCTGCAGGAAGGGCAAATGGATGGTCCAAGCCAGATACCAACTGGATTTGCTCATCTTCTTCTGCAAAGATGTCTTTCAACAAGGCACCATTGTAGATGTGTTTGACCACATCACGAGTAGCATCTGAAGTTTTAGCCGGAACACCGTCAGGAGCGATTGGATAAATGCCCTCTGTGTTTAGTTGGAAGACATGACGGTCAATTGTCTTCGTGAAATCACCAGACAAGTTGAAATAGCTGTGGTTGGTTGGATTGACCAGCGTATCCTGATCGGTCGTTACCTTGTAGCTAATTTCATAGGCACCAGTTTCTTCCAAGTGATAGCTGACCCAGATTTTGAGATTGCCAGGAAATCCTCCTGTCCCATCTGTACGCTCTGTATAGAGAGTCAATCCATGGTCGCTCACTTCAACCAATTCAAACAAGCTCGAATCCCAACCAGTTGAACCGCTGTGGTTACAGTTGCTAGCATTGTTGACTTCCAGATGATAGGTCTGGCTATTGAGCTCAAATGTCGCACCAGCAATACGGCCTGCCACAGGACCTACACTAGCTCCATGCTTGGGACTATTGCCTACATAACTATCAAAATCATCAAATCCCAAGATAACATTGGCAAAATTTCCAGCCTTGTCAGGCGTTACATAGCGCAAGATGGTCGCACCATAAGTCATAACCTCAAGTTGGTAACCACCGTCCGTCTCAAAACGATAGGCCAAGACATCCTTGCCCTCAACATTTCCAAATACACGCTCTGTGTATGCTTTCATTCTGTTCTCCTTTTACTATTTCTCTCAAGCAAACAAACCATAGAAAGCGAATTGACAATCTATGGTTTATCTGATGATATACAAATCCTCTTGTCAAGAATTCATAAACACTGTCTTATACTCAATGAAAATCAAAGAGCAAACTAGGAAGCTAGCCGCAGGCTGCTCAAAACACTGTTTTGAGGTTGCAGATAGAACTGACGAAGTCAGTAACATATACCTACGGCAAGGCGACCCTAGTATGGTTTAAAGAGATTTTCGAAGAGTATTACTTTTGATATTCGTGGATGATAACACCTTGTACCACACGGTTTACGGTACCTGTAGGAGACGGTGTATCTGGTTTATTTTCTACCTTGAGTGAAGTCAATAGGGCAAAGAGTTGGGCATAAACGATGTAAGGGAAGACACGGTAAATATCATTCAAGACACCGCCACAACCAAGGGCCACTTCTTTGACATTTTCAAGGCCAAAGGTTTGATCACTCAAAAGCACAACACGACGAGCAATCTGGTCACTAGCAACTTCACGAACCAAGTCCAAGTCGTACTTACGAGTATAGTCTGTCGTTGTACCAAAGATCAAAACAACTGTATCTTCGTTGATCAGAGATTTTGGACCGTGACGGAAGCCAACCGGACTTTCATACATGGTCGCCACTTGACCAGCTGTTAATTCCAAAATCTTGAGCTGAGCTTCATGAGCAAGTCCAAAGAAAGGACCAGCGCCTAGATAGATGACACGGTTAAAGTCTAAATCAACAAGCTCTTTGACATCTTCTGCATTGTCTAAAATTTTACGGGCAAGACTAGACACAACTTCAAAACGTTCAGCTTTCACAGCAAATTCTGTAGGATCAAAAACCAAGAGAGCCGTCAACATCATAGACGTAAAGCTAGAAGTCATGGCAAATCCAGCGTCATTAGAGGCAGCTGGTTGCAAAAGCAAGAGATTGCGGTCATCTCCATGAGCTTGAAGAGCCAATTTACCATCCGCTGCACAAGTAATCGTCACTTGATAAAGCTCATCCACCAAGGCCTTGGCCAAATCAACAGTCGCCACACTTTCAGGCGAGTTCCCACTACGAGCAAAAGATACAAGGACGGTTGCCACATCTTTTTTCAAATAAGTTTCTGGATTGGCAACGATATCTGTGGTCGCAATAGCATTGAAATTCCATTTGCGTTCGTCGTAGACTTCCTTAAAGTAAGGTAGCAAGGTATCTCCCACATAAGCAGAAGTCCCAGCACCTGTCAAGATAACCTTGATATAGTCATGTTTATCAGCAATTCCTTGTAGGAAAGCTGCAATTTCTTCACGTTTTGCTTGATAAGATTCAAAAGCTTCTTTCCATACATCAGGCTGTTGGTAAATTTCACGAGTCGTGATTTCTGCACCCAATTCGAGTAAGTCTTCTTTTGTATAATGTAGCATTGAGTTCCTCTTTTTCTATCAAATATGGGAATGGGAGTAAGCCCCATTCCCATGTATATTCTATATAAAATGCTCTAACGATTTTCACGTTGTCACATCTTATTGAATCGAGTTCCAACTAAAATCTTTGGGAAAAAGACCGATTAGCGTCGGAGCATCGCTCCATCCTCCTATCGCCTATTTTCCCTGTGATTTTCACGTTGTCACATCTTATTCATCTTCATCATCATCGAAGCCCGCTAACAGGTCATTAACTTTCACAATGCTTTCTGCAGCACGGCTCTTATAGTCCGCATCTGCGCCTGTAAGGCTCGCATTGATAAATTCAATCACCATTGGAAGATTCATCCCTGCGTAAAGTTCGATATCACGACCTTCCATAATCAAACGACTGACCACGTTACAAGGTGTCCCACCGAGAAGATCCGCAAAGACTAGGAAATCATCCAATCCTTCAATAGCAACTTCAAATTTTGCAGTAAAGTCTTCTGGTCCATCTTCTGGAAGAAGAGCCACTGCATGAATATTGTCCTGTGGACCCATAATCATTTCTGTGCTGCCTTTAAGCTCTTCACAGAAACGACCGTGACTCACCAAAATTAATGATTTCACCATAAAGCTTATTTAGGTCCCATTCCAAATGCAAAGTGACCAAGGGCAGAAAGACTTACTGCAAGAACGATAATGATACCGATAGCTTTAGTAGAAGTCATACCTTTCTTACCAAGCAACCAGAAGATAAAGGCAGTAAAGATTGCTGGAAGCAAACGTGGGAAGATTTGGTTCAAGATGTCTTGGAAATCAATCATCTTTTCACCGATTGGCAACTTGTAAGAAATTTCAAAGTTGATCATTGTTGCTACAAGAGCACCCATCATGAAGACACCAAGTACAGATGCAGCGTCAATCAAAGCTGTCAAGGTACTTTGCATATTGTTGATAAGGTTAACCCCTTCTTTGTAAGCAAATTCCAACTGTTTCCAACGGAAGATGTCATAAGCAACTGCAACTGCAATCCAAAGGAAGATACCCCAAGGTTGACCAGCGATCGCCATAGTTGCTGCGACTGACCCCATGATAGCAGGTACAAGCGAACCAAAGATTGTATCTCCAAGAGGAGCAAATGGTCCCATCAAACCTGTCTTGATACCGTTAACAGCATCTTTTGAACCTACACCATCTTTTTCTTCCATGGCAAGGTCAAAACCAGCGATAATGGTATGGAAGAATGGTGAAGTATTGAAGAATTGAGTATGAACTTTCATCATTTCTTTCAATTCAGGAGTTC
>OBUY01000809.1_pt1 | contig 10193 bp, 9 predicted proteins | sample 1475781 | NCBI WGS metagenome assembly OBUY01 (sample SAMEA2579912, study PRJEB22360) | human gut metagenome | biome: human gut; feature: human-associated habitat; material: faeces | place: Denmark | collected 2008/2010 | reverse complement strand
TCTTATTAAAACAACCAACTGGACTGTTTGACACCCACAAATCTTTCTAAATTAATACTTGGTTCATTATACCAAAAAGCTAAGAAAAAAGACAAACAGGAGGATTCCTGAATGTCTTTCAAAAATTATTCTTTATTGAAACTGAATATCTTCCAACCCAGTTTTCTTTCATATTTTATACTAAAACGTACTTTAGTATTCTTAGGTAATTTTTCAATTTCAACTATTTGAGCAAGTAAGTATTGGAAATCAGAATCAGTCCAATTGTCAATATTCTCATCAGTTAATTGAAGGTTTTGTTTTCGTACCTTTTTTATATCAATGTCTATATCAATTCTAAAGGTCGAACGATTATCAGCAACTCTTTTTAAGAGTAGATCTCGATCGCGAACAAGCGTTTCTTCATCAAGATTGTTGACTCTACTTGGGTCTAGGTCCTCAATTAAGGGAGTGAGTTCTTTGACATCTGTTTTTAAAATAGACTCTCTTTTTTCTTGCTCCTCAAGATAAGTTTCCGGGTTGCCACTATATTCTTTTTTTGGCACCAAAGAATAATAGGAGTCAAATGAGTCTAATTCAACAGAGTTTTTAATATAAAGTTTCCTAATCGCATCATCGCTTAAAAATGTCGAAATCAAACTATCACTTTGAACTAGCTTATTGTATGCTTCGTCTAGCCTATCATAATTGTCATCACCAGAAACATACTCCATTTCTAAGCGATAGACTTTTTTCTTCGAAAAACCTAGGAAAATTTTCTTCTCGACTTCTTTAAGTTTCGGATTATATCTGAGGACTGGAGTTTTCTCAACATAATCTTTTTCAAAATCTACATAGACATCAACAAATTTTTCAGTTCCTTCAATGTAAATTGGAGATCCCTGATAGCCGAACGTATCAGCTGTCGAGTATCCTTCCGCTTTTAGCCCTGCAGCTTCTACTACGGAACGAATATTTGATATAGCCGCATTCGCTAAATCATTATCTACTCCGTTGTTACATGATGACAATATTAATAATGTCAGCATAAGTAAGAGTACACTAATTACTTTCTTAATCGCTTTTCTTTTCATTTCTCCTCCTAGCATGCAATTTAAACAAAATCCTTATTTTCGTTACAGTTAGAATCTTAAAGGGATCAATTTCCAGTTGATTGGTGATCTTATAAAATTATCTATATTTTTTTGACATAGCATCCTTCCAGATTCATAGACACAACCAAGCTACTAAGAGGGCAGAGAGGATACTGAATAAGGATCCAATCAAGTAATACTCCGCAAAGGCTGGATCCTCCGAAATTTTATTGTAGCGGGCGATAGATTTGGCCGTAAATACTAGGCCGATCGAAGCAAATTGTCCATAGACGAGACAGGCACCAATCACCAAACGCTCTAAAAAACCAATCATAGAACCAGCCCCAGTGATCGTATCCATTTTCTTCTTGCTGGTGGGTTGATATTTAGTAAACAGAATTTTAAAGGCGATATTGCTTGGTTTCCCAACTAGGAGAACATAAAAGATCAGATTTAAAGTGTCCAAGGGTAGATAGGTCGTACCGTTTTTAGTTTCAAAAAGGACTAGACAAGTAATGATACCAATATGCAAGACTTGATCCAGCGCAAAGGTCCATGCTTTTGGTAATTTCAATTGCTTCTGCACGACCGGTTTTAAGAAATCTATTGCAGCATGGGTCAGTAAAATGACCAAGCAAATCCACCACAAGTCCAGATGACAGAGGGAAACGACGATCAGAGGAAGAGCTACATATAAAATGTGAAGCCCTAGCACCTTCTTATCCTGATCCTTGCGATCCGCCATGTTTTGGCTTTGAAAATAATAATCTGATAGTAAATGACAAATCAACAAGAGAATCAAGTATGGATTCACTACGATACTAGACAATCCGCTCATCTTCCTCTCCTTTCACTGTGCTTTGTATACTAGCCAAGGCAGCTGCTCTCCCCCGTAAATAAACACGGATACTGCTACTCTTTAACCGTTTAGAGAGGGCACTTGGGTTGATAGATAGTGATTGAGCTAAATCCTGCTGACTAAAGGACTCGCTATATACGGATCTCTTTAGAAGATTGAGCAAGATCTCTTCTTGACTATCCCGCCAACCTGAACGAATGGCTTCTCCAGAAGCGATGAGGGCGTTCACAAAAAAGTCTTGGTTTTCCTTCCCGCTTGAAAAATAAATCTGGGTATTGCCATAGTCATTTTTCTGATGAACAAAATTGATGGCTGCGCGTGCATTCCAATAAGCTGGACCGTCTGCTCCAACACTTTGCAAGGGATCAATAGCTGTTACAATCTCCCCGAGGCCAATCCCAAAACGAAGTTGAGTGGGGGTCAGTTCTGAACGCAGGGTATCAATGATTTGAAAAATAGGAGCACCCACTTTTAAAAGTGCCTGAAACTCATCCCCCAAGGTCAAAGTAAAACGGGATACCAGGTAATCTCCAAATAATTCGTTCATCTTTTGAAGCGTTTTTTCTACCTGTTTTTGCAGGTCAAAACGTTCTTGTACCATTTTGGAATCGATGACATCTGCAATCAAAGCAAGATACATAAGCCCACCTCCTTGTGTCTATTATAACGAAAAAAAACAAAAATGTCTATTATAATAGACATTTTAAAAAATTGCCGTTAAAATAGACATTGATTCATTTAAAAGATTATTTCACTTTATCTTCTTCGTAGTCGCCATTGCTACATACGACTTGCTTACCACCACCACGGACTTTCTTCTCAACTAAGTAATGACCACATTTTGGACAATCTCGGCCGATTGGCTTATCCCAAGAGGTAAATTCACAGTCTGGGTAGCGATTGCATCCATAGAAGATACGGTTGCGCTTAGTTTTACGCTCGATGATTTGTCCCTGATGACAATCAGGACACTCCACCCCGATCTCTTTGACAATGGCTTGAGTATGACGACAATCTGGGAAATTACTACAAGCATAGAACTTACCAAAACGTCCTAATTTAATCACCATCGGGCTGCCACAGACTTCACAATCAAAACCAGCTGGTTCGTCTTTTATTTGGATTTTTTCCATCTCTTCTTCAGCCTTTACGACTTCTTTAGAGAATGGTTTGTAGAAACTGTCAATGACTTTTTGCCACTCTTCTTTACCGAGTTCAACATCATCGAGTTTCCCTTCCATCTCCGCTGTGAAGGTCACATTGACAATATCTGGGAAAAATTCAACAATCAGTTTATTAACAATCTCCCCTAATTCCGTTGGTTCAAAGCGTTTGGCTGCGAGCTTGACATAATAGCGTTTTTGAATGGTCTCAATCGTCGGAGCATAGGTTGAAGGGCGACCTACCCCATTTTCCTCCAACGTCTTAATCAAAGTCGCTTCAGAATAGCGAGCAGGTGGTTGGGTAAAGTGTTGCTCAGGCTTGCTATTGACTTGCTTGACAATATCACCTTCTACCATATCCGGCAACATCTTGTTCTTATCTGAGTCGTTATAAATCGCCAAATAACCGTCAAACTTTACCTGACTCCCATTCGCTGTATATTGAACCCCATTTTGACCTAAACGGACATTCATCGTATCAAAGACAGCTGCCGTCATCTGGCTAGCGACAAAACGATTCCAAATCAAGGTGTAGAGTTTCAATTGATCCTTGTCCAGGTATTTAGCAATACTCTCAGGAGTATTGAAGACGCTAGATGGACGAATGGCTTCATGGGCATCTTGGGCACCAGAAGCATTCTTCACGCGGCTTCCATGCTTAGAATATTTCTCACCGAAGCGATCTACGATAAAGTTCGCTGCCTCATTTTGCGCAACTGGACTGATCCGTGTGGAGTCGGTACGCATATAGGTAATCAAACCTTGAACACCAGAGCCAATATTGATTCCTTCGTACAATTGCTGGGCGACCATCATGGTCTTACGTGTACGGAAGTTGATTTTATTTGCTGCGTCCATCTGCATGGAAGAGGTCGTATAAGGAAGGGGTGCATTGCGACGACGCTCTTTCTTCTCCACCTTTTCAACTGTAAAATCCTTGCCATCTAAGCGCTCAAGGACAGCTTTGACCTCTTCGTTGGTGTTGAGCTTCATCTTCTTGCCATCAATCCCATAGAAGCTAGCTTGGAATTGTTTGGTCCCCTTTTTGAAGACGCCATCAATGGTCCAGTATTCTTCCGGCTTGAAATCATTAATTTCGTTTTCACGATCAATGATTAATTTGAGAGCAACGGATTGCACGCGCCCTGCAGAAAGTCCTTTTTTAACCTTTTTCCAAAGAATAGGCGAAATAGAATACCCTACAATACGGTCCAAGACCCGACGTGCTTGTTGGGCATTGACCAAGTCCATATCGATTTGACGCGGTTCTTTAAAGGCATTTTTAACTGCATCCTTGGTGATTTCGTTAAAGACCACACGGTTCTTTTCTTTAGCATCCAAGTTCAAAATATGAGCCAAGTGCCATGAAATAGCTTCTCCTTCACGGTCCGGGTCACTTGCGAGAAAGACTTGCTTGGCTTTTTTAGCTTCTTTTTTCAAGTCATTGATCAAGGGACCTTTTCCGCGAATATTGATATATTCCGGTTCATAGTTATTGTCGAAGTCAATCGACATGGTTGATTTTTTCAGGTCACGAATATGGCCAACACTGGCCATGACTTTATAGTTACGCCCAAGGTATTTCTCGATTGTTTTGGCCTTTGCAGGAGACTCCACAATTACCAAATTTTTCTTGGTTGTACTACTTTTCCTTTTTGTTTTTGTTACCACGTTTTATTCCTCTGTAATGTATAAATCTCATTGAGTTTAATACATTTTAAGAAAGATGTCAACTAGGAACTTCTTCTATAGGAAAATCACAATTCGTATTTCAATTCATCAAGAATGTCCTGACCCGATGTGACAAGCTTTGCGCCTTCTTGAATCAAGTGATGGCAACCTGCAGATTTTCCATCTAAAATATTTCCTGGAATAGCAAAGACATCTCGTCCTTCCTCCATGGCACGCTCACAAGTAATTAAACTTCCTGAACGAAGTTGTGCCTCTGCCACAATGACAGCTTGACAGAGTCCTGCAATGATGCGATTTCGCTCAGGAAAATGAAACTTCAAAGGAGCCTGCCCTGGTCCATACTCGCTCAAGACAAGATGGTGTTCGCTCATGTGTGTCTGTAATCTTTGATTGCTCTTAGGATAGAAAATATCCAGTCCTGTCCCAATAACCCCGATCGTCTTGCCACCATTTCTTATGCAGGCGTAATGGGCGGTTGCATCGATTCCTTTTGCAAGACCACTGACCACCACCAGCTGATTTTGTAGTTCCTGGATGATCTTTTCAACCGATTTTACTCCTTCCCTGCTCGTCTCCCTGGCTCCTACTACTGCTATTTTCGGTTCTGCTAACAAATTTAGATTTCCTTGATAAAAGAGCAAAACAGGGGGATTGTAGATCTGCATCAATGATTCCGGATAGTCTGAATCAAAAATGGACAGGGAGGGAAAACGCTCAAAGTCCGTTCGCAACTGTTCCTCATCAAGCTGCCGGTATTGCTCCACAAACCGAATGATACTGCGGCAACGTGCAATTTTTGCCATTTCTTCTAGAGGAAGGAGAGGTTCTCCTTCCTGACAAATTGCTAAAATTCGCAAGACCTGTTCATTCGTCAATCCTGCTGCTTTTAATTTATAAATTTCAAATGATTCCATAGTCACCTCTTTGTTTTCTCACTTATTTATTCGTAAAAGAAATGAAAAAAAGCTCTATTTCTAGAACTTTTTTTGTTTGAAGTGATAGAACAATGCTCGTACACAGTTTTTAATCCTCGCACATTGATTTGACAGGTTCAAATGAACGCCGATGGATAGACGTTACTCCCAGCTTGTGGAGACCAGCAAGGTGGTTGGCCGTCCCATAGCCAGCATTCTGCGCAAAATCATAGCCTGGATATTCTCGATCAAACTCTTCCATCATCTGATCCCGAGTCACCTTAGCTACGATGGAAGCTGCTGCGATGGATAAGGAATTGGCGTCTCCTTTAATAATACTGGTCTGAGGAATTGCAAGATCCAATTTCATGGCGTCTATCAAAAGATGCTGGGGTTGAGGATCTAATTGACCAACGGCCTCCATCATGGCTAGTTTCGTAGCTTCATAGATATTGACCTGGTCAATCACTTGATTGTCCTTGACGCCGATGCCGATCGCAATAGCTTCCTGGAGCACGGCCTCATAGATTTTCTTATGTTTGGACTTTGGAATTTTCTTACTATCGTTGAGGCCGGGAATCTTACAAGCTTTCGGCAAGATAACGGCAGCCGCAACAACTGGTCCGGCTAATGGGCCACGTCCCACTTCGTCAATACCAGCAATGAGGTCGATTCCCTGCTCATTGAGTTCTTTTTCATAGGCCAGCATTCCTTCCAAGCGCTCATCTTCATCTAAACGTTTTTGGATTTCCCTTTTTCGCTTTGCGATTGCTTGGATAACACCAGATCGGCTATCCTGTTCCAATTCAGCAAAGAATGGATCGTCTAACTGGCAGATAAGAGATAATTGTTCTTTAATTTCCTTAATGGTTACCATCAATTTCCCCTACGCGATCCAGCGTATACCGTCCCAATTTCCCATCACGAACATCTTTAACAAAGAGTTGGTAAAAACGGTCGTAATTCTCGCGAAATCCCAATTTCTGAGTCATCTCCATAATAATTTCAGGCGCTTCTTGCTCCAGATTCATTTGTTTATAGCGATCTTTCAAAACTTCAGGATAATGGTCTTTGAAATAGTTGAGACCAAAGATGGTCACTTCATCCATTGGAAGCAACTGATCCTTGATAGCTCCTGTTAAGGCGAGCTTTAAGGCCACTTCTTCATCTTCAAACTTGGGCCAAAGAATCCCAGGAGTATCCAAGATTTCGAGATCCTTATTGGTTTTCAACCATTGTTGCCCCTTGGTCACCCCTGGTTTATTGCCAACAACAGCAATCTTTTTCCCTGCTAAACGATTCATCAGCGTTGATTTCCCAGCATTTGGAATCCCGATAATCATGGTCCGAAGGGTTTCAATTTGAATCCCACGTTCCTTTTGGCGAGCAATTTTATCGGCCATCAAGCTCTTAGCAGCATCTGTGACCTTCTTAACCGTCGATTGCTCTTTGGAGTTGATCGCCAAGGTTTTGATGCCTTGCGATTCAAAATAATCCTGCCATTCTTTTGTTGCCACAGGATCTGCCAGGTCTACCTTGTTCAAAATCATCAATTTAGGCTTTTCACCAACAATTTTTGTCAACATGGGATTTTGGCTTGATAGGGGCAAACGAGCATCTACCAAAACCGTCACAAAATCCACAAATTTTAAATTTTCTTGTACTTGTCTTCTAGCTTTGGACATATGTCCAGGAAACCATTGAATAGTTGCCATGTTCTCCATTCCTTTCCAGTTCAATCTCCTCTATTATACCATGTTTTCTTGAATTCTCAGCCTTAAATGAGAATACAAAAAATGAAGCCACCTAGGTAACTTCATTTTCGCTCTATTCCGTCCAATTGATCAACGATTTCAATTGATCGTCCATTGTATAGGTATAGGTATCGATATTTCTAGTAAAGTAGTTCTTCAAGTCATTTTCATCAGACATGCTTTGGAAATCGTACTTCTTAGCATTTTTCTCAAAGGTTTGAATGGTTTTTCCAGGTTTTTTATGAACGTTGGCTTTTCCATGGTTTTCGACCTGTTCAATAACCGCTATCTTGGAAATGACAAAATAACTTGTTTTTGATTTGCCATAAGATGTATCGGTAATAGAGTAAACATAGACCAATTGCGGGATTTTGGAATCAAATGTACCTCCCCAATCAACTCCATCTTTGATTGCCGCAAAAGCCATCCCTTCAAATTTTGGAAGGTCTTTATAGTTGCGGTCAGCTGCATAGGCCTTTGCTGCATCCTCTACATTCTTAGAGATGGCTTCTTGTGTATCCTCATCCACTTTTGACAAGGAAGTCACATAAGCCCCTTCCTCAAAATCAGCCAAGGTGACCTTGTATTTCTTACTGTCTTTTCCTTTCTCAACAGTTTTACCATCTTTTTTCAATGCATTTTTACCACTTTCATTGAGACGAATTTCGATTTCATCACCAACTGCAATAGGATCATTACTTGAAACTTCTTTTCCATTCAGATAATAATCAAACGGGAAGCCATCGTTAGCGGTTGCTTTTGCAACAAATTCTAAGTCTTTTCCTTCAAATTGAGACGGTTTTGATAAACTTCCATTTGGAGAAATGCCCTTGATCTTTGGATAAAAACCCTTAAAGGGGTCAATACCTACAAGCGGGATTAGATCCGCCTCCTGAGTTACAGATGTACCAGTAAAATGAAGGCCAGGTATCATGTCTTCAAGATCATTTTTATCGTAAAGTAATTTGACCGTAATTTTATCGTGATTGTTTAGGTTCTTTCGCTTATCTACCTCGATCAGTTCATCCCCTTTATAAACACTAAATTCTACTTTTGAAACTAGCTGATCGATATTGTAGTTTGAACTCTCGGTATTCAAGCCTTCTGCTTCTATCTTTTTCTTGATATCCCGATCTAAATTATCCTTGTTCAAACTAACTGACTTCTCAACAATATATCCTTCACCATCAGTCCCTTTAATTTCCAGCTTTACGTAGTCTTCTAAATTAATGGTGTCACTGCTACTACGGTTTAATAAGAAATAACCTGCAACAGTAATGACAGCAAGAAGGACAAAGATCCCTGCTAAAATTCCTTTAACGTTTCTTTTTGGTTTTTTAGGTGCTGGGGCTTGAGTTGAACTTGGACTTGGCCCTAATTGCACTGTCTTTGGTTGAAACGCAACAGCTTTTGGTTCAGCTTGGGCAGCTACTTGAACTTTAGCTCCACACTTAGAACAAAAGGCATCACCAGCATGGATAGGTGCCTGGCAATTGGTACAGTTTTTCATACATCATCTCCTTATGTTTATCGAGCGTCCTTACGGACAGAAGTCAATACGAGGGAAGTTGCGACCATAAATAGAGCTGCAAAAGCAAGCAAGACTCCCCAATTTCCAAGAATCGCAAGTAGATCATAAGCATAGGTTCCTACCCCATCTTTTTGATAAACTTGCCAGTCAGTATGACCTTGAGACGGGACCATATTATTCATATTTGCAATCCGAAAGAAGGCCGTTGTTCCCCATCTCGTAATAGTCGCATGTGAGATCCATACTAAAAACGGTATTTTCTCATCCAAGGATTGAAGAAAATTGGAAAACAGCAATTGAACCATCAAAACAAGCGGCATGGCTGTCATCGCTTGGGATGATTTTTTAACAAAGGCTGAAATCAATAAGGCCAACATATCTGAAGTAAAGATCACTAAAAACAAAGTGATCCCAAAAAGGAATATCTGGCTACCGTTTCCTTGGATATGTGGATAGCGCACAACAATGGTTCCAATCATTAAGATCGCTTCCGCAAAACAGAGAACCAACTCTGTTAGCACGCGCGCCGTCACATAAGAAGGTAAGGACAAACCTTTAATTTGATACTCAAACTTGATGACTTTACGCTCGTTACAAATACTGGTCACTGAATTAAAGAGACCAATCCAGAGTGCTGCAGAAATAAACATAATGGAAGAAGTTCTCGTAATATGGTATTTATCAAAAACTTCATTGGCATTAAAAGCGATCGAAATGATGAAAGGAAGAAGAATCGCTTCTAACACAAAAAACAGAGATTTTTTGTTGATAAGGAGTCGAAGGAATTTTCTAAAATAAATCGAGACTTGCTTCTTATCCAGCATGGCCACCTCTCCTTTCATTTTCAAACCATTGAACATATTGGTCAACAAAAGCTGCATTTTCAGCACCTGAAATTTTATGAACAATTTCTTCTAAACTATTAGCAGCAAAGACTTTCAGGGCATTGTCTACTGAGCCAAAGTAACACAGTCTACCACAGCCTTCCGAACTCTTTCCGACCACCATGACCTTGTTAAAGAGATGACGAATACGATCAGGCGTATGCGTGATGACACATAAGATCTTTCCTTCATCTGTAATCTCTCTCAATGTGGTCATGACCTCCATGACCATGCTTCCATCAACACCGGAATCCGGCTCATCCATAAAGAGGATTTCCGGGCGCGTGATGTATTCCATGGCAATCGTGAGTTTTTTCTTTTGT
>OBUY01000808.1_pt1 | contig 10196 bp, 7 predicted proteins | sample 1475781 | NCBI WGS metagenome assembly OBUY01 (sample SAMEA2579912, study PRJEB22360) | human gut metagenome | biome: human gut; feature: human-associated habitat; material: faeces | place: Denmark | collected 2008/2010 | reverse complement strand
GATGTGGATTGTCCAGCCAGTGCGTCAAATAGTGAGAGACAGCCTGATTTCGGCAATGTCCAATCACCGGTAAATGCGGGAGCTCCGCGCGCAATTGCGGCATCGCATTGCCCATAATAAATCCGCTACCGACGCTGCCTAACATTTCGCGATCGTTCATCGCATCACCAAAGGCCATGCAATCGCGCAACGATAAACCTAAATGTTGGGTCAGCACCGTCAATGCAGCGCCTTTATTGCAGCCCACCGGCAGCACTTCGAGGCAATCCGTGGCGGAAAAACACAAATGTGCACGCTCGCCTAATGCTTCGTATAGCTGGATCTGCAAGCGTGTAAGATCGTCGTGATCGCCACAGAAGCAGATCTTGGTGACGCTGCCGAGTGGCATTTTTTTGACATCGATTATCTGATAACGAAAACCGCTATAGACAAATGCCTGCAACAACGCAGGGATCTCTTTCCCGGTAAACCAACCGTCGTCATTGAAGATATGCATGCTGGCTCGGGTATCCCATTGCTGATACAGCACCAGCTCCGCGACATCCGCAGGTAAATCATCACGATGTAAAAGTTCACCTTCCAGAGAATGCACGCGCGTTCCGTTGCCGGTAATCAAATATGCATCCAGCGATAGCGCCCCGAGAATATGCTGCATCTCCAGCGCATGACGCCCCGTGGCAAAAGTGAGGGTAATGTCGCGTTCACGCAGTCGCGCCAGAGTAGAGAGGGTTTTCTCACCTAAATGATGGTCAGGCATCAATAAAGTGCCATCCATATCAAATGCTGCCAGACGAGCCATTTCTTTCTCCACTCTGTGACACGGTTAATGGTGATTGAGTATCACCTGATATATACGGAAGTAATAGTGAATAGTTAAATAATATTGTTCCGGGTTTATATGCGACTGCTTAACCGTCTTAACCAGTATCAACGTCTGTGGCAACCTTCCGCGGGAGAGACGCAGTCCGTGACCGTCAGCGAACTGGCCGAACGCTGTTTTTGCAGCGAACGGCATGTGCGCACACTGTTACGTCAGGCACAGGAGGCTGGATGGTTGGAGTGGCAGGCGCAATCAGGACGCGGAAAGCGCGGGCAACTACGCTTTCTGGTGACGCCGCAATTCCTGCGCAATACGATGATGGAACAGGCGCTGGAAACCGGGAAACAGCAGGATGTGCTGGAGCTGGCGCAACTGGCTCCTGGCGAGCTGCGTACCCTGTTACAACCGTTTATGGGCGGGCAATGGCATAACGATACACCGACGTTGCGTATCCCCTATTATCGCCCACTCGAACCGCTACAACCGGGCTTTTTGCCCGGCCGTGCCGAGCAGCATCTCGCCGGACAGATATTTTCCGGCCTGACCCGCTTCGATAATAATACCCAGCGCCCGATTGGCGATTTAGCGCATCACTGGGAAACCTCTACTGACGGGTTACGCTGGGACTTTTATCTTCGTTCAACCCTACACTGGCATAACGGCGATGCAGTAAAAGCCTCACACTTACACCAGCGATTATTGATGCTGTTACAACTGCCAGCACTGGATCAATTATTTATTAGCGTGAAGCGTATTGAAGTCACCCATCCGCAGTGTCTGACCTTCTTTTTACATCGCCCCGATTACTGGCTTGCGCACCGGCTGGCGAGCTATTGCAGCCATCTGGCGCATCCGCAATTCCCCCTGATCGGCACTGGTCCTTTTCGCTTAACACAATTCACAGCGGAACTGGTGCGCCTGGAGAGTCATGATTATTACCATTTACGTCATCCGCTGCTTAAAGCGGTTGAGTACTGGATAACTCCGCCGCTTTTCGAAAAAGATTTGGGAACCAGTTGTCGGCATCCCGTGCAAATCACTATCGGCAAACCGGAGGAGCTGCAACGGGTCAGCCAGGTCAGTAGTGGCATCAGTTTAGGTTTTTGCTATTTAACGTTGCGCAAAAGTCCCCGACTGTCCCTCTGGCAGGCGCGAAAAGTGATCTCCATTATTCATCAATCCGGTTTATTACAAACGTTAGAAGTCGGAGAAAACCTGATCACCGCCAGTCATGCATTACTGCCAGGCTGGACTATTCCGCAATGGCAAGTACCGGATGAGGTCAAACTACCGAAAACCTTGACACTGGTTTATCACCTACCGATAGAACTTCATACCATGGCAGAACGTCTACAGGCGACACTGGCAGCGGAAGGCTGTGAACTCACAATTATTTTTCATAACGCAAAAAACTGGGACGACACGACCCTACTGGCACACGCAGACCTCATGATGGGCGATAGATTAATTGGCGAAGCACCGGAATATACCCTGGAGCAATGGCTGCGTTGCGATCCACTATGGCCACATGTTTTCGACGCTCCAGCATATGCACATTTGCAATCGACACTGGACGCGGTGCAAGTAATGCCTGATGAGGAAAACCGATTTAATGCCCTAAAAGCGGTTTTTAGCCATTTAATGGCAGACGCGACGCTGACGCCGCTATTCAACTATCACTATCGCATTAGTGCCCCTCCCGGCGTGAACGGTGTGCGACTGACACCGCGCGGCTGGTTTGAATTTACCGAAGCCTGGCTTCCCGCGCCGTCGCAATGAATAGCTGGTCCGGGTTAATCGCAGGCGTTACCATAACGCTTTTATTGTTCAAGCAGGATTATCTATGAAACGTGCTGTCGTTGTGTTCAGTGGAGGCCAGGATTCCACCACCTGTCTGGTGCAGGCATTACAACAATATGATGAAGTCCATTGCGTGACGTTCGATTACGGTCAGCGGCATCGCGCAGAAATCGACGTGGCACGCGAGCTGGCGCTGAAACTGGGGGCACGCGCGCATAAGGTGCTGGATGTCACCCTGCTCAACGAGCTGGCGGTCAGTAGCCTGACGCGTGACAGCATTCCGGTGCCTGATTATGAACCTGAAGCTGATGGCATCCCGAATACGTTTGTCCCTGGGCGTAATATTTTGTTCCTGACGCTGGCGGCAATATATGCGTATCAGGTAAAAGCAGAAGCAGTAATTACCGGCGTCTGCGAAACGGATTTCTCCGGTTACCCGGATTGCCGCGATGAGTTTGTGAAAGCACTGAACCATGCCGTCAGTCTGGGCATGGCGAAAGATATTCGCTTTGAAACACCGTTGATGTGGATTGATAAAGCGGAAACCTGGGCGCTGGCGGATTATTACGGCAAGCTGGATTTAGTCCGTAACGAAACGTTGACCTGCTATAACGGCATTAAAGGCGACGGTTGCGGTCATTGTGCGGCATGTAATTTACGCGCCAACGGTTTGAATCATTATCTGGCCGATAAACCGACGGTGATGGCAGCGATGAAGCAGAAAACCGGGTTGAGGTAATTATTCCGGGTGTCGCCGGATGCGGCTTGAGCATCCGGCACCACAAAACGTTTACTTAACCATCTGCTCCAGCTTTTCGCGCAATTCCCCTTCCAGAGCTAATGCTTTCTGCGTTTTAAGATCAATACAAACAAACGTAATAAGCGCATCCGCTACCACCTGCCCTTCCGGCTCCAGTGTAATGACCTGGCTTAAGATGCCGCTTTTACCGTTTAATTGCTGCAACTGACTGGTAATGGTTAACAGGTCGCTTAATACCGCCGGGCGACGATAGTTAATATTGATATTGACCACGACGAAGGCGATGTTATGGGCCGTCATCCACTGAAAACTGTCGCTATTTTCCAACCCATCCCAGCGGGCTTCTTCGAGAAACTCCAGATAGCGGGCGTTATTAACGTGCTGGTAAACATCGAGATGATATCCACGAACTTTGATTTGTGTTTGCATAGCGCAATAACCTTACGTTGTTTTTATAAAAACTGTTATAAGTACAGAGGTCATAACTGGTATGACCTCTTCAGTCTGGCAAAAAATTGCCACTATGCAAATTAATTACAGGGTTAATACCGCCAGATTACGTTCCACCAGCGAATTGCCCATCCCCGGCACCTGCTTGAGATCCTCCACCGTTTTAAACGGACCGTACTCTTCGCGATAACTGACAATCGCCTGCGCTTTCTTCAGGCCAACGCCATTCATCGCGCGGGCTAGCTCTTCCGCGCTGGCATTATTAATGCTGACCCGAGTGCCTTCTTCGTCACTGGCTTTCGCCGGTACTGCTGCTTTACTTTGTGCTGCAGGAGCTTCCGCTTTGGTTTCTACCGTTGTCGGTTTCGCCGCAGGAGCTGCCGCCAGCGCGCTATGAGACATTCCGGCACAGGCCAGAGACAGGGTAATGATCAGTGCTTTAATTCCGTGTTTCATACTGTTTTCTCCTTGTTTGTTAACAGTGGAATCACCTTAACGGCAGTGAAAACAGTAAACAAATGGCAATATTCAGAAATGGAAAAGGCCGCGAAAGCGACCTTTTCTTGTTACAGCTACAAAGCATTTTTTTGCGAAGCGGCTTCAGGATTATTGCTGTTCCAGCGCGTCGCCAATTTTGATTTTCGCCTCTTTACGCAGGTTACTCATCAGCGCTTCAAAGACGATTTGTGCGTTGTTCTGGGTGATACCCTGCACCATCGCTTTTTTCTGATCTTCCGGCATTGAGCCTTGTTTCACTTCGTCCAGCGCCAGAAGAACCACATTACCTTGCATATCGGTCGCCATACCGTAGCTCGGTTTGTCTTTCGCTGGCAGTGGCAGTGCAAACGCCGCCTGGCTAATCGGGTCACGACCGGAACGGCTTAAGGTTTTCGGCTCGCCAAATTTCAGACCGGCAGCCTGCATAGCTTCCGCACCTTTGCCGGCTTTCAAATCAACCAGCAGTTTCTCAGCATCCACTTTCGCCTGTTGTTCAGCTTTGTTGTGCTGAACCAGTGCCTTAACTTGTTCCTGAACATCTGCCAACGGTTTCACCGCTTCCGGTTTGTGCTCGCTGATGCGCAGCACGAATGCGCGGTCGCCGTCTACGGTGATGATGTCAGAGTTGATGCCCGGCGCGCCGTTTTCACCTACCAGACCGCCGTTGAAGATAGCGTCGGCAACTGGCTTGAAGTTCAACTCTTCCGGCAGGTTATCTTTGCTGAACCAACCCGTCTGAGTGGCTTTAACGCCGGCTGCTTGCTCTGCACCGGCCAGAGACTCGGTGTCGTTGCTTGCCGCATCGCTCACTTTCTGCTGCAGCGCATAGTACGCATCGAGGGCTTTTTCGTGTTTCACTTTCGCCGCAATGTCGTCACGTACTTCGTCTAACGATTTCACTTTCGCTGGCTGAATGTCGTCCAGACGTACAATCAGGAAACCGACCGAAGATTTGATGACACCAGACAGTTGGCCTTTTTCTTTCAGACCAGCATTTTTTAGTTCGTCCGGGATAGTGGCATCTTCTAACCAACCCATATCGCCGCCGTTACGGGCAGAGATAATATCGGCAGATTTTTCTTTGGCTAACGCAGCAAAATCACCGCCTTTATTCAGCTCATCAAGTACCGCTTTCGCTTCATCTTCAGTTTTGGTCTGGATGATGCTGTAACGGGTACGCTGCGGCTGGGTGAATTGATCCTGATGCTGATCGTAGTAACTCTGGATATCCGCATCACTAACCGGTTGCTGCATCGTTGCGGCATCCAGTTTGATGTAGCTCACGCGGAATTGTTCCGGAGTCATGAAGCTGTTTTTGTTTTGCTCGTAGTAGCTGGCGATTTCCTGTTCGGTCACTGCCTGCTTAGCCGCCAGAGCGTTAACGTCGATAGTCGCTTCACGCACTACACGTTGTTGAGCAACCAGCGCTGCCAGCTCGTCGGTTTCACCTTTTAGCATAAAGTCAGTGCCCGCAACGCCGTTAATCAGTTGTTGGGTCATAAGCTGGTTACGCAGCGCCTGTGCGTACTGATCGGCACTCATCCCCATCTGGTTGAGGATACCGTTATAGCGGCTGTTATCAAACTTGCCGTCAACCTGAAAGGCTGGGGTTGCGAAAATAGCCTGTTTAACCTGCTCATCGCTGACACCCAGTTTTAGTTCGCGGGCGTACTGATCCAGCAGCGCCTCGTCGATCAGACGATTCAGCACCTGTTGACGCAGGGTTTTCATGTAACCTTCGTTCGCAGCCAGCTCAGAGTATTGATCGCCAAGCTGTTGCTGCATCCGATTACGCTCGCTGTTGAAAGCGTTCTCAAACTGCCCGCGGCTGATTTCCAGGTCATTCACTTTTGCGGCGTAGTTATTGCCTCCGCCAATCAGGTAACCACTCACGCCGGTCAATATGAACGACACGATAATGATACCGAAAATAATCTTGAGCACGAGACTGTTTGCAGCCGTGCGTAAGCTGTCCATCATGGTGTAACAACACTCCGCTGTAGGTGACTGTATACCTCACGCAACATATCGCTGCGTGCAAAGGCCTATTGTGACAAGAAACGGGGGCAATTGTCAGCCCACAACTTGCAGAAAGTCACGGAATACAAATAAAAAAGGCACATCAGTAGATGCGCCCTTGAACTTCGTCACATCCCCAATGGGGACAATACTTAGTTTACCGCGTCTTTCAGCGCTTTACCTGCACGGAAGCTCGGTACTTTAGCTGCAGCGATGGTGATCTCTTTACCGGTCTGCGGGTTGCGACCAGTACGGGCAGCACGCTCTTTAACGGCAAAAGTACCAAAACCAACCAGTGCTACATCATCCCCTTCTTTCAGGGATTCAGTTACGGAAGCAATAATAGCATCTAACGCACGGCCAGCCGCAGCTTTAGAGATATCAGCCCCTGCAGCAATCTTGTCAATCAATTGAGATTTATTCACTCTTCTCTTCCTCTTTATAATTTATCCCGCACTTGAATCCTTCAAGGTGCGAACGCGCAGCAGTTATATCAGGCCAGCCATCCCCTTACAACACCCCTTAATAAGGGCAAGCCTAATCCGCCCTCTAACTTAACGAGACAAAAAAAGGCTGGCAAGCCCGAATTGACCCACCAGCCCTTTTTTTATTAGTGCAATTTGCGCGAAGTCACTATTTTGCAGTTACAACCTGCATTCCAGACGGTTCATTTTGCAGCGCCAGAGTCAGAACTTCCTCAATGCGCTTCACAGGATGAATGTCCAGATCGGCAATTACGTTGTCAGGAATCTCTTCCAGATCGCGTTTATTTTCGAACGGAATTAGCACTGTTTTAATCCCGCCGCGATGCGCTGCCAGTAGTTTTTCTTTCAAACCACCGATCGGCAGTACCTGACCACGCAGAGTGATCTCACCGGTCATTGCCACATCGGCACGAACCGGGTTACCGGTCAGGCAAGAAACCAGCGCGGTGCACATAGCAATACCGGCACTCGGACCATCTTTCGGCGTCGCACCTTCCGGTACGTGGACGTGGATGTCGCGTTTTTCGTAAAAATCAGGGTTGATCCCCAGTTTTTCCGCACGCGCACGAACCACCGTTAACGCTGCCTGAATGGACTCCTGCATCACTTCGCCAAGCGATCCGGTATAGGTCAGTTTGCCTTTACCCGGAACGCACGCGGTTTCAATGGTCAGCAAGTCACCGCCCACTTCCGTCCACGCCAGACCAGTTACCTGACCGACACGGTTTTCGTTATCAGCGCGTCCATAGTCGAAACGCTGAACACCGAGGTAGTCATGCAGGTTATCACCGTTAATTTCGATATGTTTTAATGACTTATCGAGCAGTAACTGCTTAACCGCTTTGCGACACAGTTTGGAGATTTCACGCTCCAGACCACGCACGCCCGCCTCACGGGTGTAATAACGAATAATGCCGATAATGGCGCTATCGTCGACGGTCAGCTCACCTTTTTTCAGTGCATTACGTTCAATCTGCTTCGGCAGCAGGTGACGTTTGGCGATGTTCAGTTTTTCATCTTCGGTATAACCAGAGAGACGAATAACTTCCATACGATCCAGCAGTGGCGCCGGAATATTCATGGAGTTCGACGTCGCAACAAACATCACGTCGCTAAGGTCGTAATCCACTTCCAGATAGTGGTCGCTGAACGCCACGTTCTGCTCTGGATCCAGCACTTCAAGCAGTGCGGAAGCTGGATCGCCACGCATGTCAGAAGACATTTTGTCGATCTCATCGAGCAGGAACAGCGGGTTTTTCACGCCCACTTTCGCCATTTTCTGGATCAGTTTACCCGGCATAGAACCGATGTAAGTACGGCGGTGACCACGGATTTCCGCTTCATCACGCACGCCGCCCAGCGCCATACGGACATATTTACGCCCGGTGGCTTTGGCAATGGACTGACCAAGAGAGGTTTTACCTACCCCTGGCGGCCCTACCAGGCAGAGGATCGGTCCCTTGATTTTGTTGACACGGCTTTGAACCGCAAGATACTCAAGGATGCGATCTTTCACGCGCTCCAGACCATAATGGTCGGTATCAAGGATTTCCTGCGCCTGACGCAGGTCTTTTTTGACCTTGCTGCGCGCATTCCACGGCACCTGTACCATCCAGTCGATATAACCACGCACTACGGTCGCTTCTGCCGACATCGGAGACATCATTTTCAGCTTCTGCAACTCTGCTTCCGCTTTCTCTTTTGCCTCTTTCGGCATTTTCGCCGCGTCAATTTTGCGCTTCAGGGCTTCGTTTTCGTCCGGCGCGTCGTCCATTTCACCGAGTTCTTTCTGAATAGCTTTCATTTGCTCGTTCAGATAGTACTCACGCTGGGATTTCTCCATCTGCTTTTTAACGCGGTTGCGAATGCGTTTCTCAACCTGCAGCAGATCGATTTCCGATTCCATCATTGCCATCAGATATTCCAGACGTTCGTTAACGTCAGACATCTCCAGAACGGACTGTTTGTCAGCCAGTTTCAGCGGCATATGTGCAGCAATGGTATCCGCCAGACGCGCCGGGTCGTCGATGCTATTCAGCGACGTCAGCACTTCTGGTGGGATTTTTTTGTTCAGCTTGATGTAGCCTTCGAACTGGCTGATTGCAGTACGCACCAGCACTTCCTGTTCCCGCTCATCAATGGTCGGCGACTCCAGATACTCCGCCTTCGCAGAAAAGTGTTCGCCATTGTCAGAGAGCGCAGAAATACGCGCGCGCTGTAACCCCTCGACCAGCACTTTGACGGTGCCGTCAGGCAGTTTCAGCATCTGCAATATAGAGGCCACGGTCCCGACGGTGAAAAGATCGTTTACACCCGGCTCATCCGTTGAAGCTTCTTTCTGCGCGACCAGCATAATTTTTTTATCATGGTCCATCGCCGCTTCCAGACAACGGATAGATTTTTCCCGTCCGACAAATAAGGGGATGACCATGTGCGGATAAACCACCACATCGCGCAGCGGCAATACGGGGATTTCAATGCGTTCAGAACGCTCAGGATTCATAGAGCTCTCTCTTAGTTTAATGTCCGCCAGGTAATCAGATGACATGACTGTGCTTCACGCCATCTATTAACATGTACGTCAGTATATGGGGATGTTTCTCCCACATTCAACGTCGGGAATAGAGGAAAAATGAAAGGGGAGATAAAATCCCCCCTTTTTGGTTAACTAATTGTATGGGAATGGTTAATTATTCACCAGATGCCTGTTGCGCTTCCGGCTTGCCATAAATCAGCAACGGCTTGCTTTGACCATCAATTACCGATTCGTCGATAACCACTTTTTCGACGTCTTCCATGGACGGCAGATCGTACATGGTATCGAGCAGTGCGGCTTCTACGATGGAACGCAGGCCACGGGCACCGGTTTTACGCGCCATCGCTTTCTTAGCGATAGCATCCAGCGCCTCGTCACGGAATTCCAGATCCACGCCTTCCAGATTAAACAGCGCCTGATACTGCTTGGTCAGGGCGTTTTTCGGCTCTTTGAGGATCTGAATCAGAGCTTCTTCGCTCAGTTCATTCAACGTTGCTACAACCGGCAGACGACCAATGAACTCAGGGATCAGACCAAACTTGATCAGATCTTCCGGTTCAACCTGCGCCAGCAGCTCGCCTTCGCTTGCTTTGTCGGACTTCGCTTTTACCGTCGCGCCAAAACCAATGCCGGAGCCAGTTTCTACACGATGGGAAATCACTTTATCCAGACCGGCAAACGCACCGCCACAGATAAACAGGATCTTAGAGGTATCAACCTGCAAGAATTCCTGCTGCGGATGTTTACGCCCACCTTGCGGTGGAACAGCAGCTACCGTACCTTCGATCAGTTTCAACAGTGCCTGCTGTACGCCTTCACCGGAAACGT
>OBUY01000784.1_pt1 | contig 10543 bp, 8 predicted proteins | sample 1475781 | NCBI WGS metagenome assembly OBUY01 (sample SAMEA2579912, study PRJEB22360) | human gut metagenome | biome: human gut; feature: human-associated habitat; material: faeces | place: Denmark | collected 2008/2010 | reverse complement strand
CTGCGTCTTGCTCGACAATCCAAAGAAAATTGAGAGGCTAGGACTTTTGTCCCAGCCTCTTTTTTTCTGCAAGGAAAGGTCGTGGAGGCTAGTAAAAGGTTAGTCTCTATCATTAAAAGGAAAAAAATGTAAAAAAGACTTGACAAAACAAATGATTAGCAGTATTATTAACTAGTTAATTAACCGATTAATGAACTGGTTAACAAATATAAAAAAGAGGTGAAGGATGAAAAGGAGAAAAATGAAGGTGCTGGGACTCTTGTTCCTCAGTTTCTTTCTGCTTGTAGCTTGTGCTAGTCAAGGAAATGCAGGCAAGCCCCCTTCTAAAAAAGGTCTCAAAATTGTCACGAGCTTTTATCCTATCTATGCCCTGGTCAAGGAAATTTCTGGGGATCAAAATGACATTTGGATGGTTCAGTCTGGAGCAGGGATCCATGATTACGAGCCCTCAACCAAGGAAGTGGCTCAGATCTATGACGCGGATGTATTTGTCTATCATTCTCAGACCCTGGAATCATGGGCTGGTCGTTTAGATCCTAATCTACAAGGTTCCAAGTTACAGGTGATTGAAGGGAGTCAAGGAATGAACCTTGATAAGGTGGCTGGCTTAGAGGATGTCGAGGCTGGGCAAGGAAAAGAAGCCCAGCACCTGTATGACCCGCATACCTGGTTGGACCCTGAGAAAATTGCAGAAGAAGGAAAGATCATCGCTCAGCGCTTGGGCGAGATCGATCCAAAGAACAAGGAGCTCTATCAAGCCAATGCCCAAAAGCTTGAAAAGCGCTGTGAGGAACTAGTAGCCCGCTACCAGCCTGTCTTTGACAAGGCCAAGCAAAAGATTTTTGTGACCCAGCATACGGCCTTTTCTTATCTGGCCAAACGCTTTGGTCTCAAGCAATTAGGGATTGCAGGGATTTCTCCAGAGCAAGAACCAACCGCCCGGCAATTGGCAGAGATCCAGCAGTTTGTTAAAGATTATCAGGTGAAAACGATCTTCGTAGAGAAGCACACGTCGTCAAAGGTGGCAGATAGTATCGCCAAGGCAACAGGGGCGCGTGTCAAGGTCTTGGATCCACTGGAAGCTGATCCGCAAAACGATAAGGATCTATTAGCAAATTTGGAAGAAAATATGGCGAGTTTAGCCAAGGAATTAGAGGAGTAAATCAAGGATGAAGAAAAAGGGAACGATTGGAATTGTAGCAACTTTGGGAATAGGGCTATGTGCCTATGCGCTCAGTCAGCAACCACAAGCTAAGGAAGAGAAAAAGAATCAGATTCAGTATCTACAGGCAGAAAAGAAAGCGTCATCGACTGCCTCCAGCAAAAAGGAAGACAGCATCGAAGCAGTCAATGCCAAGGAAAAGACTCAGGCGGAGCAGATTGTCATCAAAATTACGGATGAAGGCTTTGTCACTTCTCATGGGGATCATTTTCATTACTATAGTGGTAAGGTCCCATTTGATGCCATCTTTAGTGAGGAGTTGATTTTGCGAGATCCAACCTATCAGCTCCAAGAAGCTGATATTGTCAGCAAGGTCAAGGATGGCTATATCATTAAACGCGCTGGTAAATACTATCTCTACTTAAAGGATGCGCAGCATACGGTCAATGTGCGCTCGATCGAAGAGATCGCTCAACAACAAAAAGGAGGCGCTAAAGAAGAAGGGGAAACAGGATCGGTACAGGCGAGCTCCTCGCATAAAGGGGTTAAAACTCGAGATTTTCGTCAGCCAAGTCAAGCGCTAAAAGAGGGGAAGACCCTTGAAACGCTGACTGCTAAAAACTATTCAGGAGGAGGCTATCGTACGGACGATGGTTATGTCTTTAGCCCTGGAGATGTCATTTCAGATACAGGGGGTGGCTTCATTGTGCCCCATGGCGGACATTACCATTATATTCCAAAGAGTGCCTTATCTGCTGGCGAGTTAGCAGCAGCCCTCTCTGTCCTAGGCGGTCAAAGTGGCCATCAGGCTGGAGGCTCGTACTTAGCTAGCCAAAGTGTAGAAGCAGGTAAGAATCAAGGGACTCCAAATCAAGCCTCTCCAAACTTAGGAAAACAAGCTAGCAACCAGGTGTCACCAAGTCCAACCCATACACAGACGACACCAGTGCCGTCTAAACCTGTAAGCTCGAAACCAACGTCAACACTCAGCAATCTGATGGAAGAATTGCAGAAAACACCTCTGTCTTCTCGTCATGTGGAGTCTGATGGTTCTGTCTTTGATCCAAGTAAGATTACCAAATGGACCTATCAAGGAATTGTCTACCCTCACGGGGATCATTTCCACTTTATCCCTTACAGCTCCCTATCTCCATTGGAACGTGAGCTGGCGCGGCAATTCCAACTGCTTCGGGCCCAAGGTGCTACTACACCTGCTGAAATAAGTCCAAGCCGGCCTTCAAGTCCAAGTACAAAACCGATTGACCATAAGCACGAGCATGAACATGGGGACAGTCATGATCACGAGCACGAAGAGGAGCACGATCATGGTTTCCATGCAGATATGGTCATCAGTAAGGACGAGGACGGTTACATGGTCGCTCATGGCAACCACGCTCATTATTTCTATAAAAAGGACCTCTCTCCTCAAGAGATTGCAGCAGCAGAGGCAACTCTGGCAGGTAAGAAAGAAGAGGATAAGGGACAGCCACTGACAGATGATGTCGCCAGCTATTCTCGCGATGCCTCAGATGAGGAAAAGATCCAGTATATCAGCAAGACCTACGGCGTCCCTCGTGAGGCCATTAAGATTTCCAATGGTTTCTTTGTCTTTAACAATCCAGACCAAGAATACGATCCGACCCACATCCACCCTTATGCCGTTCGTAAGGAACATGTCCGGATCCCACTTGAGACGGGCAATCCTGAACTAGACTTTATCAATGAACTCTATGCAACAGCGCTTCGCTCAGGGATTTCTCCGTATAGCCTCCAGATTGAAAATGGTCAGTTTGTCATCCCACATGGCGATCACAACCACTACATCAAGGTGCGATCAGCGGGACTAGCAGACTACTTAGCCCATCGCCTTCCTACTATCCAATCGCCTTACAAAAAAGGAGACTTGAATAAAAAAGCAGTAGAGGACAGGGTCAACCAACTTCTAGTAGAAAGCCGGACTCTTTACGCTTCTGATCCATTGCAACAACGACGGATTGAGCTCATCTTGGGCCACTTCTTAGAAAATGTCAAGAGCTTCCCAAGCAACTCGACGGAAGGCTACCTAGCCAGTCTCAACCAGGTTGATGAGCAGTACATTCATGCGACTCAAGCGATCAAACCAAAAGAAGAGACAGCCCTCGATCGTCGCTACCAGGAATTGCTGGAACAAGTGCGCTTGCTAGACACAGAAGCATTCCAACTGAAGAAGGAAGAGTTGGTCGCTCAACTGCAGGAAGCCTATGCTAGCAAGGACAGCAAGCGTTTAGAGCAGGAAGGGAAGTTATTAGAAGCTGTTCAGGAGATGCAAGATCGGACGGGTGTGACATCAGTCGACTATCTCAAGTACTTCTACCAAAGCTTGAGCGACGCGCGCTTAACACCAGAACTGCGCAGCAAGACGGCAGATCTAGCTTTGAAACTCTATCGGGCCCAAGCCTTTGAAGAAGCTTGGGATTCCAAGGTTCACTTTATGGAACTCTACCAAACCAAGCAGGCAATTGACCAGCTCTTCTCTCAAGAAAAAGGACAAACCTATCCAATTGAAAAAACAGTTTTAGATCAAAAAGGAAGTCAGTCCCCATCTTATAACTTAGCGGTCTATGATTTCCTCAAGGGCTTATATGGAGAGTTGGACAAGGCGACAGAATCCCGTCAACGAACCAGCATCCTGACAGGGCTCTCAGAGCAAATCCAGTCGCTCTTGCCACAAGTCGAAGACCAGGCCAAACGAACTGCCTTTGAAGCAAGTTTGGCTCTGCTTGGAAATGAGACGGATCCAGACAAGGCTATTGCAAGTGGACAAGATCTGTTACGCGAAATCAGTGACACCATTGAAAAGCAAAAACAAAAGCAAACAGAAGAGCCTCAGATTGGGGATGTCGCCCTTTATCAACAGCTCTATAACCAATTGATGGCGCTTCACCAACAATTGCAGGACAAGGGGGCTAGTGATGCTGTATTTGATCGCTTAGAAGCTCTCTTTGACCAATTGGCTAATCCAAAGAGTGACAAAGTAGCCTTACTACAGGCTATCCAAGCCTTTCAGGCAGAGTTAGCAGCAATGCCATCTGCAACCGAAGTGACCAAACCAGCTACCACAACTGAAACGCCTGTAGCTACAGAAACTCCGGTAGAAAAAGAAGCAGCCGCTTCAGAAGGAAGCAAGCCTGCCACAACTGAGACAGAAACAGAGCCTGCAAGACCAACTTCCATAGAAGAAGGCACGCCAGATGCTCCAGTTTCTCAGGACCAATAGAAAATAGAAAATCATCTGAAAGACATTTCAGATGATTTTTGAGTTCTAGTGAATAGAAGAGGAGGTCTCTTTTTTCAGTTGTTGAGTCTCATTCCTTGTGCTCTAGGAGCAGTGGTGAGGAGGACTCGACTGCTTTTTTGCGCTTGAAAAATGCAGTCATTTGAACTAGAATACGGGGAACTGTCTGCCATTTTTTCCAGGCTTTGACACGGGTATCGAGGAGTTGTTTGGCTAGACGTTCTAGCATTTCCCTTTCTGTAGGATCTAGGTCTTGAGCATTTTGAAAGATTTCTTTGATCTTGGAGAAATTTTTCAAGTTCCTCAAATCATTGATTGAAGTAATACCTGCATCGAGAAAAATACCAAAAAAGGTGTCAAAGAACTTCTTACGCTCATCCGCCGATGTTTCGCGAACCCACTGCTTCAGGGTCTCGTCGGTTTGCTGGCTATCGGGACTGGTTTGATCCAGGGTCACAAATGTATCCTTCTCAATCATCCAAGTAAAAGCATCGTGCTGGGCAAAGCCACCAAAGGCGCGACTTTTGACAATGGTCGTCGGTTCTGGAACCTCCAACATCATCCCAACGATGGATCCTTGAGGGACAAAGCGACGAATGTTTGGGGAGGTGTGCTGGTAGCCTTCTGTTTCAATAATGGCCTGGTTGAGGCCAGGAGCATCGTAGCTGTAGATGGCATCGATCCGTTCAAATAAAGAACCCGGCAGGTAAGAGCAGGCATAGGTCGCGAGATTGCCTCCTTTGGAGTGGCCGGCTACTAAGAAGCGCCCTTTCGGAAATTCCTTCATGACGTTTTGCAGGTAGCTGGCTGCGCGTCTTTGGGCTGGGACATGGTCCATATAGGTCATGTGGAAGTCTTCCTTCCAGCCGATCAAGGTATCATCGGTCCCTCGAAACACGACTAAATAGACATCCATGGTAAGACGATAGGTCATGGCCGCAAACTGTTTTTGCACATCAGGATCGTACTCGTCGACATAGTTGAGGAGTTTGATGTTCTTAAAGCGCTTAGAAGTAGCGAGCTCATCAACTAATTGCAGGTGCTGGTCTGTCACAATGAAATCTCTGGTTCGATCGATAAGGTCCATCGCATCAGACAGACGCACTTGGATCCCTGTTGCATCTCCTTGAGGCACAATATGTCCAAAAGGTAGATAGGTCAGCTCTGTCAGTGCCAGGACATCCAGTTCCTTAAAGGGACGGTCATAGATGGAATCGTAGGTCACTTCTTTTAGGTAATCAAAAATCGTCGACATCTGTGCCTCCTGTGTGGTATTTCTATCAGTATAGCACAAAAATGGGGGTAGAAAAAGGCCCCCCTGATAAGAAGTCTGCGCTTGATCTTTTTCTCTGCTGCTTAATCTGTTATAATAGGAAGAAGAAAAAAGAAGGGAAGAAAGCCATGCATAAAATTCTCTTAGTGGAAGATGATGAAATTATTCGTCAACAGGTCAAACAATTATTGGAACAATGGGGCTATGAAGTGGTCGCAGTAGAGGATTTTATGGACGTCCTCGGGATCTTTGTCGAAACTGACCCCCACTTGATTCTCATGGATATTGGCCTTCCACTCTACAATGGGTATCACTGGTGCCAGGAGATTCGCAAGGTTTCAAAGGTTCCGATTATGTTTCTTTCCTCACGGGATCAAGCCATGGATATTGTCATGGCCATCAATATGGGTGGAGACGATTTTGTCACCAAGCCTTTTGATCAAAATGTGCTCCTTGCCAAGGTCCAAGGACTTTTGCGTCGCTCTTACGAATTTGGCACGGATCAAAATCTGCTGGAGCACCGTGGCGCCATCCTCAATCTCAAGTCCACGGACTTGGTGTATGAAGGGGAAGTCATCAAGTTGACCAAGAATGAATTTCAGATCCTGCGCGTCCTGTTTGAGCATGCGGGCAGTATTGTGGCGCGCGATGATATGATGAAAGAACTCTGGAATAGCGACTTCTTTATTGATGATAATACCTTGTCTGTCAATGTGGCCCGCCTTCGCAAGAAATTAGAAGAGGCTGGCTTGTCAAACTTCATCGAAACCAAGAAAGGCATCGGTTATGGGTTAATCCATGAATAAATATGGGAACATCTTTTGGCAGTATGTGGTATCCCGCAGGCGCCTGCTCTATCTAGTGGTCATCTTTTTGATGGTCGATTTGGTCTTTGCCTTTCTCTTTCCAGAGACGGGGACAGTTTTCCTCTATGCAACTCTGATGCTAGGATTTTTTACCCTCTGTATCTTGATCTGGGATTTCGCTATGACCTTTCAAGAGTACCGCAAAGCCTTGCTGTATGAGGAAATAGAGCTTGCCTCACCACTGGAACATCTCCTTTATGAAAAATATACAGAAGAACAACAGGCGCGCCTGGAGCAAGGCAAAGTAGCCCAGGCCAAGTTCAATGACCTGATGGATTACTACACCCTCTGGGTTCACCAGATTAAGACGCCCATTGCAGCTAGCCAGCTCTTGGTCCAAGATGTCGAGACACCTATTGTCAAGCAGCAGATGGAGCAGGAGCTTTTCAAAATTGACTCCTATGCCAATCTGGTTCTGCAGTACCTGCGATTGGAGAGTTTTCATGACGATCTGGTCTTAAAGCGCGTGTCGCTAGAGGACTTGGTCAAAGAAGTGGTCCGCAAATATGCCCTCTTTTTTATCCAAAAGAACTTGACAGTGAACCTGCATGATTTGGATGTCGCCGTCATTACCGATCGCAAGTGGCTCTTGGTCATCATAGAGCAATTGCTGTCCAATAGCCTCAAGTATACCAGTACAGGTGGAATTGAGATCTATTTCAAAGACCAGACCCTCTATATAAAGGACAGCGGGATTGGAATCAAAAATAGCGATGTCCTCCGCGTATTTGAGCGGGGCTTCTCCGGTTACAATGGCCACATGACCCAGCAATCCTCAGGGCTGGGGCTCTATCTGTCTAAGAAAATTGCAGAGCAATTGGGCCACAAAATTAGCCTCCACTCAGAGGTTGGCCAAGGCACAACCGTCGCTATTCGCTTTGAAGAGAAGAAGTTGGTCATGGATTAGTTTTTTCCATCTTACAAAAATGTAAGAAATAAACGGTAAAATGAAAGGTTAGGTTATGGTAGCCGCCTTTTATTTTTTATACAATAGTCTCATCAAATGAAGGAGGTCAAGAAAATGAAACTCTTGAAATGGATGAAAGAACCCAAAAAGATTAAGAAACCAAATGAGCAAACCGATCTGGAAAAGACGGAATTTGGTCTCCAAGTCCTGCAACAAACCCAAGAATTTTTCTTGATCTACTAGTAAAAGGAGAAAAGTATGTCATTGCTAGACGTTCAACACATCAAAAAAATCTACAAAACCCGCTTTCAAGGGACGCAGGTTGAAGCCCTAAAGGACATTCATTTTACCGTGGAAAATGGCGAATACGTTGCCATCATGGGGGAATCAGGGTCCGGGAAATCGACCCTCCTCAATATCCTAGCCATGCTGGACCAGCCGACCGAAGGACGGGTCTACCTTAACGGTACCGATACTTCAACTATCAAGAACAAGGATGCCTCGAGCTTCCGTCGGGAAAAACTAGGATTTGTCTTTCAAGATTTCAACCTGCTCGATACCTTGTCTGTCAAGGACAATATCCTTCTCCCTCTCGTCCTCTCACGCAGACCCGTCAAGGAAATGATGACTAAGGTTGATAGCGTGAGTCGGGAATTGGGCATTCACCAACTTCTTGAGAAATACCCTTACGAAATCTCTGGTGGGCAAAAACAACGGGTGGCTGTAGCACGGGCCATCATCACCTCACCTGAAATCCTCCTTGCCGATGAACCAACAGGGGCGCTGGATTCTAAGTCCTCGGCTGCGTTGCTCGATGTCTTTGAAGACATCAATAGCATGGGGCAAACCATTCTCATGGTGACCCACTCAACCGCAGCAGCAGCTCGGGCCAAGCGCGTGCTCTTTATCAAAGATGGAATTCTCTACAACCAGATCTTCCGCGGAGAAAAGACAGAGCGTCAAATGTTTCAAGAAATCTCGGATACCCTGACGGTCATGGCAAGTGAGGTGGAGTAGATGTTACGATTAACCACTAAATTAGCTTGCTCCAATCTGATCAAGAACCGCAAGCTCTATTATCCCTTTGCGATCGCGGTCATTCTCGCAGTGACCATCGCCTATCTCTTTGACTCCCTGACCTTTAATCCCCACATTCACGAGCTTCGAGGAGGATCTTCTATAGTGTTCACTCTCAGCTTGGGATTCTTCGTGGTCAATGTTGCGGGAGCTATCATTGTGCTCTATGCCAATAGCTTTGTCATGAAAAACCGCTCCAAAGAGCTGGGCATCTACAGCATGCTAGGTCTTGAGAAACGCCATCTCATCAGCATGATTTTCAAAGAACTCTTGATTTTTGGCTTTCTAACCATCTCAGCCGGTGTCTTGATCGGAGCTCTCTTTGATAAGCTGATCTTTGCCTTTCTCTTGAAACTGATGAAGATGAAGGTCCAACTAGTATCCACCTTCCAACCTGGGATTGTGGTCTTGGTCTTTGTCACCTTTGGTCTCATCTTTGGACTCCTAGTTTTCCTCAATGCTTGGCGTATTCTCCGTTTGAATGCCCTGCAGTTAACGCGTGAAAAGGCCAGTGGCGAAAAGAAAGCCCGTTTCTTGTGGCCCCAAACCATTCTGGGCATAGCCTCTCTCGGTTTTGGCTACTACCTAGCTTTGTCCGTCAAAGACCCCATCATTGCGCTTGTGACCTTCTTTCTAGCGGTTATCCTGGTCATGATCGGGACCTATCTGCTCTTTAATGCAGGGATCACCGTCTTCTTGCACCTGCTTAAGAAAAAGAAGAGCTACTATTACCAACCCAACAACATGATCTCGGTCTCTAACCTTATCTATCGCATGAAGAAAAATGCGGTTGGCCTTGCGACCATTGCCATCCTCTCAACTATGGTATTGGTAACCATTTCTGCAGCCACCAATATCTATGTCGGTAGCGAAATGGTCAAGAAAATCATGGCGCCTCACGATTTCTCTGTTCAAGGGAAAGGGGTGGACCTGGAGCAGATCAATCAGAAATTTGATGAATTTGCCTCTGAGCACCATCTCAAGATCAAAAATCGTGACCTGATGACCTATGCCAACTTTGGGGTTAAATCACAAAAGGGTACGGATTTCACCGTCTATCCAGCTGATGAACGCAAGGTCACTCCTAAAACCGTCTTTATGGTCTTTGATGCAGCTAGCTATGAGCAAATGACCGGAGAAAAGGTCGATCTGACCGGTAACCAAGTCATCCTCTTTGCCCATAACAAGGATCTTAAAGGGCAAAAGCAGTTCACTATCAATGGGCAAGACTTCCAAGTCAAGGAAGAAGTGAGCAAGGATTTTATCACCGATCATGTTCCAAATCAGTTTAATATGCTGACGGAGGATTTCAATTACCTGGTCGTGCCAGACCTTTCAGCCTTTGTCGCTCAGTTTCCGGATCTTGCCATCAATACCAATATCTACGGTGGCTTCAATGTCAATGTTGGTGAAGACCAGCAACTCAAACTGGCAGCCAGCTATGACAAGCTAATCGATGAATTGAGCAGCCAACAGGGCCAAGGAACATTTATCTATGGAGGTAACCGAGCCAATGATGTGGCAGAGTTGAATAGCCTCTTTGGTGGCATCTTCTTTATCGGTATTTTCTTGTCACTGATCTTTATGGTCGGAACGGTTATCGTCATCTACTACAAGCAAATCTCAGAAGGCTATGAAGACCGTGACCGCTTCGTCATCCTCCAACAGGTGGGGCTCGATGAACACGAGGTCAAACGGACCATCAACCGTCAAGTACGGACTGTCTTCTTCCTCCCTCTCATCTTTGCCTTTATCCACCTGGCCTTTGCCTACCATATGATCCGCCTCATTCTTAAAGTGCTCGGTGTCATCAATAGTGGCCAAGTACTCGTCGTGACCATCAGCGTCTGCGCCGTCTTTCTTATCACCTACCTGATCGTCTTTTGGATCACCTCTCGGAGCTATCGTAAGATTGTGCAGATATAAGGAAAAAGAAGCTCGAATCAAATTAGAAACTTTCCTTAGGTGAGTACGGACGTCAGCG
>OBUY01000778.1_pt1 | contig 10720 bp, 13 predicted proteins | sample 1475781 | NCBI WGS metagenome assembly OBUY01 (sample SAMEA2579912, study PRJEB22360) | human gut metagenome | biome: human gut; feature: human-associated habitat; material: faeces | place: Denmark | collected 2008/2010 | reverse complement strand
TCCGGTACCTCAATGGCAGCTGTAGGGGAATGGACGCCAGGTGGTGAAGGTGGCTTATTCGAGATGAGTGGGACTTTAGTTGTTGCAGGAGCAGATGCAAATCCGTGGGAGGTGAAAGTTGGTCCAAATGTAACTAATTTGGATGGAAAGATTAATCAAGGAGACAGCGAAGTTAAAATCACTGTTGCTAACGCTGTTCCTGTGCTGGGTATTCGTACTCACTCTGATCAAGTATTTTGGGGAAAACCAGGGATTAGTCCGCAGATTAACTATGGTGGGAAAATTGATCTGGACTCTTTTTCTCATGGGAAAACCAAATTGGAGCTGGATGTTACCGATGCCTCTTCAAGTAAGAAAATCGGTACTATGACGACCGAGTTTTTTACTGGCGCAGTATATTCTTTGGGCGATGGAACAGGTAATGCATATAGTTCACTGTTTGGTATGTGGGCCAGTGATGCTGGCGACGGATTTTATGGCGGTTTGCCCAAGGAGCGTAATGAAGCTTTAAGATATTCGGAAGTGGTTTCTAAGTTCAATGAAATTGACACTTCTCTTTTAGCTAATTTTAATGATCAGGATGGATCGGACCATGATCTCATGAGTAGAACCTCATTTGATTCTAAGGGGGGAAAGTTTAGTGGGGCCTATGGTTCTGGTATCCTGACAAATGAAGTGCTGAATATCAAGCTTGACAAGCCTGCTGCAAGCCAGGATATCGAGTGGCGTGCTTCTCTGCCAGTTACTGTTACTTTCGCGTAATTAAATAATTACCAGCAGTAAGTAAGAGATATTTACTGCTGGTTAGATAATGCATTAACGTAGCGTTTTTTAGGATGTATGTGGGTTTCCACTATTTTATGATTATCCAATAAATGCGCAGAGTGAATGGCAATGAAAATAACGCATCATTATAAATTATTTATTTCCGCTCTGACGACAATGGCTTTGCTTTATTCTGCAATTCTTCAGGCAGATATTCTTGATGGCGGTGAAATTCAGTTTCACGGTTTTGTCACGGACGAAACACCGAAATGGACTTGGCAGATAAGCTCTCCCGGCCAGACCTGGGCAGTGGATACTGCAGATGCACATAAAGATAACGGGCAACTGGTTTTTAATTTGCGTGACAAAGGGCCTCTCCCGTTTCTGGAGGGCCATCTGCATGAAGTGGCTGAGCGGGGGGGGCCGGGATTCACTCCATTTATTACCTTCAGCAGTAACGGGCAACCTTTTACAGTGACGGAAGGGAGTGGTACCTCAGCACAGCACTTTCGCACCTCTGTCCCGGTGCGCGACCCGAATACAGGGAACGTGTTGGGACAGCTTTCTTTTACCCTGAGTCAGGGGATGGCTGTCAGTGCTGGCAGACAGGAAGACGGGGCATCCGTACCGGCAGGGATGTCGCTTGTCAGCGGACAGAGTGTGACGGATGTACAGCCGGGGAGTCTGCCACAGGGGCTGAAAGCCCGGCTCTCTTCCTTATTACTGATGAATCAGAATTTTGGAAATGGTATGAATGCGGTGGATAACGGACAGGTTATCAGCCAGAGGGTGCTGGCTGACGGATGCGTGATGAATCTGGCTGCGGCATATGCCTCTGCAGTGTCAGATTTTGAACTACGGTTGCCGGCGGAGGGCACACCTGCAGCGTGGCAGGCAGGGCTGAATGTAACGGTCACAGTACAGTGATGGTCGCAGTAATACAAGGAGAAAAGAGAAATGAAAAAGATAACATTGTTTTTGTTTGCCGCCAGCCTCCTGCCTTCCTGTGTACTGGCCTGGAATATGCCGGGAGAAGATTTCAGCGGAGAGCTTAAGCTGGAAGGGCCGGTGACAAGTACCCGTAACCCATGGATGTGGAAAGTCGGTCAGGGATATAAAAATCTGGAGGTTAAACAGAGCCGCGACGCTCGTTACAGTGGGAAGGGAATTCCGGTTGCACTGCCGGCGATGCCTGTTTTACTGGGAAAAACTACCCTGACCACGCCGGCAGGACGAGAGGGACTTTCTCCCCGGGTCAGTTACGGAAAAGGTGTCGAAGGATTTTCTCTTGTCTGGACATCGCCTGGCATGGCGGAAGTGACGTTGCCTGTAACCGGAGATAATAATGCCCGGGCTGGCATATTTGTTTTCAGAATGCAGGCTGTAGGGGTGTTGCGTCATGTTCAGGACGGGCAACCGGTGTATGCCGGCGTGTATGACGACCTGAATGCGAATGGCCTGCCTGGTGAAAGTTCGATCATGAAGACCTCTGATATGCCGGGTTTTCTGCTAAATATGTTCAGAGGTGAAGGGCCATCCTGGCTGCAAGCAATGACGGTGAGGGCTGTGGCGGGGCTGAGTCGTTTCAGTGATGTCGCCCTGCGTCAGGTTGACGGTGCTTATGGTGCACAGACTGTGGCAGGCAGTGGTGAATTATGTCTGAATGGCGCGATGCCGGAACGTTGGCGGGTATCGCTGCCGGTAAGTATTGAATACCAATAAGCAGGAGGATTATCCAGAACTGGTTCTGATTATTCCTCTGGGGCATTGGTAGAGAGTATGATACGGGAGCATTTTGTATTAGATCAATATAGATAGTCTCGGAAAAGTGAGTCTAAGATATCAGCAGGCAATAACTGATACATTGATATACAGCAGAACTCGTTTTTGGAGTGCTGAAAAAAAGTGATATAGAAAAACTCCACGTTAATAGTAAGAGCACTTTATCGGTGAATTGACTGTAGAGGTGATATTAGAAATAATAGAATTTCTTTTAAGTCGATTGGTTTCGTTGCGGGATTATGTTTGGGTATGTTGTTTCATAAGTGTGTTTTACTTGTAAAACAACGAAAAAATAATTTATAGAGGCGGGGTGTGCGTAGAAATATTATTGTTAATGTTTTATTTGTTATTATGTATTCTCTTTTGCTATTAATGTGTGGGAGGGCATCAGCAAATATGGAGAAAGACGTGCTTTCTAAATTTGCTATCTCGCATAAAATATTAGTTGGATATACTGAATTCAGTGGTAATAACCATGAAAATAAATAGCTCGAGAGCCTGTTTAAGATTCTGTGTAAATGCCTTTTCTCAGAAGTGACCGTCCAGGCAGTCATCGAACTCGATAATAAAGCGGCTCATTGCCATACGCCAGTCCTTCAACGGCATCGTCCATTTCTGGGACGCAGACTGGATTGCCAGCCACACCACTTTTTTCACCGAGTCGTCTGTCGGGAACACTTTACGCTTTTTGATCGCATGGCGGATCACGCTGTTTAGCGACTCGATGGCATTCGTCGTATAGATCACTTTGCGGATGTCTGTTGGATAAGCGAAGAACGTGGCAAGATTCGGACAGTTACCCTGCCAGCTTCGGCTTATCTGAGGATAGCGACTGTCCCAGGCCGCAGCGAACGCTTCCAGTGCCTGCTGGCCTGCCTCTTCCGTGGGAGCCTGATAAATCGCTTTCAGGTCGCGAGTGACGGCTTTGTAGTCCTTCCATGACACGAAGCGCAGGCTGTTGCGCACCATATGCACGATGCATAACTGGATGCGGGCCTTCGGATATACTGTCAACGACGGATGAAAAGTGATCCACTTATATCTCCACCAACGGCCCAATATTGATCCACCGTTTTACTCAGGATTAGCTTCTGCTATAACCCCGGCTTTTCGTTTCTGTCTGAGTCGATAGCTTTCTCCTTTGATTTGAACGACATGTGAGTGGTGTAAGATACGGTCCAGCATCGCTGAGGTCAGTGCTGCATCACCGGCGAACGTTTGATCCCACTGCCCGAACGGCAGATTGGATGTCAGGATCATTGCGCTCTTTTCGTAACGTTTAGCAATGACCTGGAAGAACAGTTTTGCTTCTTCCTGACTGAACGGCAGATAGCCTATTTCATCAATGATGAGCAGGCGGGGGGCCATTACTCCACGCTGAAGCGTCGTTTTATAACGGCCCTGACGTTGTGCCGTAGATAACTGAAGTAACAGATCTGCTGCTGTTGTGAAGCGAACTTTGATACCTGCACGGACGGCTTCATAGCCCATCGCTATTGCCAGATGGGTTTTCCCCACACCTGATGGCCCCAGTAATACGATATTTTCATTACGTTCTATGAAGCTGAGTGAGCGTAACGACTGGAGTTGCTTCTGCGGTGCTCCGGTGGCGAATGTGAAGTCATACTCTTCGAACGTTTTCACCGCCGGGAAGGCTGCCATTCGGGTATACATCGCCTGTTTACGTTGATGACGTGCCAGTTTTTCTTCATGAAGCAGATGCTCCAGGAAGTCCATATAACTCCATTCCTGGTCTACTGCCTGTTGTGACAGCGCAGGCGCTGCGCTTATAAGGCTTTCCAGTTGCAACTGCCCGGCGAGCGCCATCAGTCGTTGATGTTGCAGTTCCATCATCACGTCACTCCTCTGCAGAATGAGTCGTAGATGGAGAGTGGATGATGCAGGGGGGGTTTGTCGAAGTTCACCAGATTTTCACCAGGATGCACGTCATACTCTTTTTTCTCCGGAGGCAGTGCCAGCATGGACTGCTGCTCTTCGAGCCAGCGATCGCAGGGACGGGCCTGGATTGTTTCATGCTTTCGTTGGTTAGCGACATCGTGCAGCCAGCGCAGACCGTGGCGGTTGGCTGTTTCAACATCGACAGTGATCCCCATCGGGCGCAGGCGAGTCATTAGTGGGATGTAAAAACTGTTACGGGTGTACTGCACCATCCGTTCCACCTTACCTTTAGTCTGTGCCCTGAAGGGGCGACACAGTCGGGGAGAGAAGCCCATCTCCTTGCCGAACTGCCACAGCGAAGGATGGAACCGGTGCTGACCGGTCTGATATGCGTCACGTTGCAGAACCACAGTTTTCATATTGTCATACAACACTTCGCGCGGCACACCACCAAAGATGTCAACGCCACGATGTTTGACCGTTACCGTCTTATATCACTGGCGCTGACACTACCGGGTAAACGAAGACAAAAGTCCGCCATTGCCAAATATACTGAACCGGCAATTTAACCCCGCCGCATCAAACCGCGTCTGGTGCGGCGACATCAGTTTTATTCGCCTGCAGGACAAATGGTGTTATCTCGCGCTCGTGTTGATTTATATTCACGGCGGATTATCGGTTCAGCCCTCTCATTAACCGCTGATGCTGAGTTGGTTTGTAGGGCTTTGCGTAATGCACTGGAAATACGACCGATGATGGCCGCATGCTGCTTCATTCAGATCAAGGTGTTCAGTATAAAAGTAATAAATACAGAAAGTTACTCTGCCGTTATGGGGTAATGCAAAGTATGAGTCGCAGAGGGAATTGCCTGGATAATTCGCCGATGGAAAGTGTCTTTCGCAGCCTTAAAAGTGAATGGCTTCCGAAAGGTGGTTATGGTGATTTTAGCCATGTGGTACGCGATATAAACCAGTGGATTAATGGTTATTACAACGTTTATCGACCTCACACGAACAACGGTGGTTTACCGCCTTGCTTACATGAAGAAAAGTGGAAACAGGTTATCCCGGTGTCCTGATTTTGTGATCCACTACATTCTTTTTTCAACCTAGCTCCGAAAAAAGATAGTTACGGTCCCTTATTCCGAGCAAGTGAGCCGGGGCTAGCAGTCGCACAGGATGTTCTGAGATTACCCAGCAGAGATCCGTAACGTCATATACACAACGAACGGCTTGAGTCGGTTGAACAATGTGATCAAACATCCAAGAAACATAAGGTGTTCCCGACGAGCGAGGCCGTAAAAAAAGGGGGATTTGATAATCTTGGTCGTATCACAGAAATGGACAATACCGCTTTATTATCAAGTTTGGTGACAGCCATGACAGTCACTTTTGAACAAAGAAATTTACCCTAAAATGGGCAACAGACTCAAATTTAGGAGTTTACACATCACATTTAACATTAAGAACATGTATAAATAAGAAACTTCCATTGATAATGGGGGTGACTTGAAGTAAGCCTTATTTTTCACCTCCTTTGTATTCAAAGGAGGTTTTTTTTATCTTATTTATCTAAACAAATACTTAATCCATCTGTTATTTAACAAATCGGACATTTTTTTGCGCACTTGATAACTCTTATTTTCGCTGATATCAATTTTGAGAAAATTAATATCAGATGAATAAAGTATAATATTTTCTAGGTAATATTAATAATATTAAATTAATCAGAACCACCCGCTATATGGGTGGTTCTGAGTTTTAGACTTGTTTTAATGAAGCTAACAATTTTCGTACAAATGCATCTGCAGGTAGCGGTGATGATAATGCAATGCCTTTTAAATATTTAACTCCTCTTTCAATCATATAACCTGCCTGTTTCTTCGTTTCTATACCATCAGCAATAACATCTATATGCAGTTGTTTTGATAAATCAATAATTGTAGTTGCTATTATATCTGTTAAACTATTGCTTTCTATATCATGGAACATTGTTTTATGTAGGTTTACATAGGAGAAAGGTATGTTTTGCAAGTGTGAAAGCTCAGCATATCCCATACCGAAATCATTAAGCGATAAATAAACATTATTATTTCTGATACGTCTTAAAGAAGACTGGTATCTTCTTATTATGTAAAGTTCTTCTTTAGTTGAAAACTGCAAGACAAGTCTTATCCGTTCCGTTCCGAAAACTTTAATAAAATGTAAACACTCCCTTTCGATATCACAGGTAAGAATATCTTCAGGATTAATGTTTATCGTAATAAAAAAACCATGTGGAAGATTATTTTTAATCGGTGAGAATAGTTTGTTGATATGTCCAAACAAATAAGATACTTTGTTATCATTGGGGTTATAATTAATTCTGTCAGAATCTAGTGCAAAAGCACTACCATCTGAATTTTTTAACGCAATAGTAACATCACATCCAGCAATATTTCCATTTTTTGCGTTATAGATCGGTTGGTAATATATGTTGTAGTGCGCCATACTCTCCCCTTTAGATGAAACAACTGGTAAAACAGAGCTATTAAAATTATCACAGATGATGTTTTTAGGTTGTAGGTGGGCTTTAAATCTTAAAAAAACATCTCGCCATAAAGTCAGATCGCTTTTTACGTTAAGTTTTTTATATAATTTCATTTTTTGGCACGAGACTGTTTTTATACTTCTGTTTCTTCGCTTGGAAATCTCATTTACAGAATACCCCTTCAGTAATTGAGATAATAACTCTATCTCTATTTCAGATAGAAGACAGGGAAGTTCAATATTTACAATTGAATCATAATCAATTAGGTTTAGCTTTATTTTTATAGTATTCATAAAGAGTCTCATGAAATATATTAATCATCCCCATCTAATGTGAGGATGATAGATAAAGTATATTTTCTGCAATAACTGAATTGCATTACCTTGGCATTTGTTTTTTCTATTATTGGAATTTGTTTTTAAGGTGCTGAAAGCTTTCAAACTTTACTCTTGAGCAGAGGACATCCTTTTTAACATTTAACCCTCTTACCAATAATTCAATTGAATCTTTATTCATGAATGTTCTGTTATCATCAAGAAAACGATACCCCTCTGCAATTTTATGATAATCATTTATATAATCGCTATATTTCTCGGGGTCCTCTTCACTTAAAAAAACCAAGGCTTCAATACATCCACTGTTGATATTTTTTGTAAGCTCCATCTGTCCGTGTTCATATTTTTTTATGCTATCCGAACCATAAATTATTGCGAACATATCTTCGGGGATATCTTCTTTCTTTAAATTATTATTAGTACACCCTGTCATGTATACGCTTAAAATAATAATAATTAAATATCGAAATATAATCATCATATTATCCACACGTAATCATTACATTAAATGTAATCACTTGTATACATCGGAATATACATGTATTTCTTTGTAGTAATCATTCGCTTCAATTAAATTTGTTATTACAAAATAAAACATAATGACAAGAACAAGGAGTAAGATAACATTCTCGAATTTCATATTTTTAACTTTCTCTCGCTTTTACTAACTCAGATACATTGTTTTGCACTTCGTCAGTCACCTTGTTTACAATCCCTGTAATACATCCGCCATTGCGAATCTCCAGAAATCGATAGCTAACTTCTCCTTGTAAAAAACCATTTTCATAAACATCTAACGTGGAGCAACAGCATTCACCATACAATTCACCATTTAAAATCATTTTTTCACATAAAACCCTACCATTAACAACTCCTCCTTTATCAATAAATACCACACCATTGTTAGTATTTATATTACCATTAATTTTTCCGTGAATTATTATTTTTTCACCAGAACTAATATCGCCAACAAACGAAGTATTTTTTGAAATAATTGTCGTGGTCGAATCACTTTTCTTTATTTTTCCTTTAGAAAACATATTCTCTCCAATAAAATATAAAGTATATAAAATGATTATCAGTAATACAGAAATGATATAAAAGAGCAATGAATAAAATCCAGTCCCCCATAACACAATTAGAGAAAACCAACACAGTGATGCGATCCAAAATAACATAAATTGATAATGAGGGCAGTAAGCCCTCATTCCTGTTTATAAGTCCATAACTTTTTTCATTTTCCCATAAATACCTACAAATGAGGCGTTATCGACTCGTACACATACCATATCTAGTTTAGAATCAAGAACGCTTGCCATTAACTCTTTAGAGTCTTTATTCATTAAATCAACATTTCTTTTATAAAAATAGTATGCATCATTTATCTCATCGAACTGATTTCTATACATGCTAAACTTATCCGTGTTTAATTTTTGCAGTAGCGAAAAGCTCCTTGAGCATTGTGATTGAGCTTGTATTTTCTCCTGGGATCGAGGTATTATTTTTAGCTGCGTATTAACATACGTAGCATTTGCATCCCTAGAGGCAAATCTATTAGATGAACAACCTGATAACATGAATACAGCACAGGAAAAAACAGACAGAAATAAGACGCGCCTATTAAACATAATATCTCCTTTGATTTGTCAAAAGAATATGATACTCTTCGGTAGATGATGCTATAATATTATCTCTAATATATTTATATAAAGAATCACTATATGGAAGAATAAAATAAGTTGTAAGCCCCCCAAGATAATTAACTAATGTTCTCGCATTAATGTTAAGAAAATTCACAATTTCAGCAAAAGAAAATCCTTTTTTTATACAGGCAATAATCACCTGTTTTTTTCCTGTAAATACAGATATATGGTAGAGGCCACATAAAAATAAAAAGCATATAAGCAAGTTACTATTACAATAACGAAGTTTTTTTAAATGTCTACTCCAGTTGCGTATGCTATCTTTTGTATCCAGAAAAAAGATGTTTCTTGGTTTTTCTTTGCTGTGTATAAACCTATCGGAACAGAGAAATATTATATTTTCTTTTCTTCTCTCCTTAAATAACTGTATTAATTTGTAGGCAATATCCTCTATTTTAAAAAACCTTAAATCATAGATCTTAATACTATGGCAATAACACCTGTCATCAAAATACTTTTCGTGCAGTAGCTGCTCTATTGCAATCTTTGTATATGTGCAATCAGTCTTTATACAATACATCTTATAATTATGTGATTTGGTTGTTTTGATGCTCTGAAAATTTAATTAGATAACTTGATATGTTATCTATTAAAATATTTATACGCCTGCAACCATCAATTTCTACAATACTTACCTTGCTATCTTCTCCCGTCCTTTTTAAAATAACAGATTTTATCTCTTTTATCATTAGGTCTATTTTTTCATTATCTGTCATATCATCTTCTTAAAAGAAGCCCTCTTTTTGAGGGCAAGCACAAAGTCGGAGTTTATATTGTTTATTATAATGAATGCTGCCCCCCCCCATTTTATGGGTATTATTATGATGAAAAATAAGTGTTATTTTCCAATTTTATTATTTAGCATTATTTGATTTTAAAATTCTAAAATCCTTTATGTTAAATCAAAACAAAAAGGAGAAAGAATGGTTACGCTGTGTTATCATCATGTTAATTCTTTGGGCTATAAACTAAACACCTCCTGTCCGTGATGATTTTTTTTATTTTAAACGTGAAAATTCTTAAAGAAAATGTAATGAATTGAATAAAGCATAAATTGTTAACAAGGTTTATTAAGACATTGAAAACTATAACTTTTATTGTTGTTTAAATTTGTGATTATTCTTATAGTTATCATTTTTTAAATGACTAGCGTCTAAAAAATAAATACCAAACAAGAGTTATTCTGTGTTATCTAATATCTAAATACTTGAACATTAAGCAATCAGATACATAAAGCTGAATTTAACATAAAATAAATTGTACGCCTAATTGTTGTATAGGTTAAATTGTAGTGCTGTTTTAGCACTAACAGTTCATCACAGCTATCGCTGATTTCAATGAATTAGACTCATGAAGGCATACGGAACGGAATTTTTCTCAATGCGAGTCAGAAATATACCGTCGCTAGGGCGTGTAGCTGAGGCGTGCCACGCTGGATCTGTTCCGTTGCGAACTACTGGAGCTGCTGTATAACATACTGCGCCAGTATGTGCTGATGGCCGGTAAAACTCGAACCGTCCGGCAGTGGTGCTACGTCCGTGATGACCGTGATGCCGGCTCGGAGATGCCCCCGGCGGTCTGGTTCGCGTACAGTCCGGCTGGAAAGGTATCCATTCACAAAATCACCTGGCCGGTTACAGCGGTGTGTTTCAAGCCGATGCTTACGGTGGCTAACCGGGGGTATAACAAACAGGGAGTGTTTTCATC
>OBUY01000772.1_pt1 | contig 10850 bp, 8 predicted proteins | sample 1475781 | NCBI WGS metagenome assembly OBUY01 (sample SAMEA2579912, study PRJEB22360) | human gut metagenome | biome: human gut; feature: human-associated habitat; material: faeces | place: Denmark | collected 2008/2010 | reverse complement strand
CCTGAAACTGTATTGTTTCAGGCACTTTTCTCACAGCGGAAAGTTTCAGTAGATGAATGTTTTAAATAATTATAATTGATTTTATGTACCAATGAATCTATTAGGTAATTTTATGTAAAATATTTTATCAATATCTTAAAAAGAGAACCGCGCGGTTCTCTTTTCATTATTTTTTGAAATTATAGTCTTTTAAGATCTCGATTTTTTCAATCTTGATGTCTGTTTTTGGTTTGTCCTTATCATCGGTTTCGGCAGAGGCGATTTTATCGACCACATCCATGCCATCGATCACTTGGCCAAAGACAGTGTAGTTACCACCATCGAGGGTTGGATTTCCACCATTTTTATAAGCGTCGATGATCTTAGCTGGGAAGCGGTCAGTTGGGAGCTTGCTAGAAATATCTTCCTTATTTTGGTTAATATAGAATTGACTACCATTGGTATTTGGACCAGAATTGGCCATGGCAAGGGCTCCACGAAGGTTGTAAAGGTATGGAGAATACTCATTCTCAAAACCAGTACCTGAATCTTTGGATTTGTCTTTGCCCTTCCAGATGGATTCGCCACCAGTACCATCTCCCTTAGGATCCCCAGTTTGGATCATAAAGTTGTTAATGACACGGTGGAAAAGTAAGCCATTGTAGTAGCCTTCTTTTGCGTGGGTCAAGAAGTTTTCAACTGCAAGTGGGGCATATTTAGGGAAGAGCTTCACAGTGATGTCGCCTTCAGTTGTCGTGATTTTAACCTCTGCTTCGTCTTCAGCCACTTCATTTGAGAGCTGTGGGAAGACAGCATTTTCATTGGTCATGGCATCGTTAAAATCTTTGCGCAGTTGTTCTAATTTCTTTTGTTCTTCTTCAATTTTCTTTTGATCTTTTTCACTAGAGCTAGAAGTTGCTGTCTGCTCTGTCTTTTCTTTGCTTGAACTTGAAGAGTTAGCGTCAGTCTTATTAGACGAACAAGCTGTCAAAGCCAAGCCGGAAAATAATAGTAGTGCGATTAATTTTTTCATATTCTTCCTTTCCAACATAGTTGTCTTTCTCTATTGTACCTTAATTTTGCGATAGTTTCAAATTTAGACGGAAATCTCTATTGACTAAAGAGGTTTCAAAATCGATAATGCTTGATATCACTAGTTAAAAAGGAATTTGCATATAGGAATCAAATCGGGTATGATGGAAAGTGCTTTTATAGCTGTGAAATAGATTTTTTAAAGAGGAAGAAAGTCATAAATGAAACAACCACGTAAATTTTATATTTACTCGAGAAGTTCACTGTATTTTTTGATCTTTTTTGCAGTGTCAATGCTCATCTCTGTCATCCAATTGCTGCTTGTAGATAATTTTTTTGAAAACCTAAAAGTCTTATTAGCTACTTTGTCTCTTCTAGTGACAGTTGGATGGATTCTATTTGCATCAATGGGAAGACTAATCGTTAAGAAATCAGAAATAGTGGTAGATCGTAATTTCAAGCGCTATCGCCTAGACCCATTAACCATTGTGGTCCGGTTGGGAGAAAAGGACTCGACGCGAGGGATCACCAATTATCCAATTTATGTGGAAGGAAAGGTCATGGGGCATGGGACTTCTGGTCGTTCAATTACACTTAAATTCCTTGGTACTAAACGGAAAAATAAGGAATTACTGAAGTATTATCAAGAACATCTTCAAGCTCAAGTAGAAGCAAATAGAGCTCTTGAGCAAGAGCCTACGGAAGGGAACTTTGAACAGATTGTGTTAGCATCGAAGGATCGACAACAATTCCCTTTACGTGATTTGGTCGAATTTGGTGCAGATCAAGGGAATCTCAAAAAAACAGTATTTTATCATCCTAAAGAAAATAAACTATATGTCGGAAAAAGTATTCCATTTCCCATTATCTTTACTCCAAGTGGCATCCTTTTTTATATCATTTATCTGTTAACGGATCGAGTATCCTTTCATGGACTCATCCCACTAGTGCTATCGTTTGGATTGATGCTTGTTATCGCTATATGGCAATTGAAACACAGAAAACAAAAATATACAGTGAATGTCATTCCTTATGAAATGCCTGAGCATTATTCTCAAGTACAGAAGTCAAATGGCTTGAAAACCTATTTGCTAATTCTTGTTTTTGGACTTATCACCTTAGGATTATCCCTCTTATATCTTGCCTTCGGAAGCTTTCTGTTGTTGTTTGTAAGTTTTTTGATGTGGTATTTCTTTGTTGTATTAATATTATGTGGCCAATTCAAGAAAACACACTATTTAAAAATTTTGGAAAAGAAATAATTTCCTTAATTCTTTAGCATTTGTCACCCTCTAAGGGTGTTTTATTTTTGGAGTAAATCACTAATTAAGAAGGAATTTGCATATAGATGGATAATTCGGTATGATGGGAGATAAGTTGTTTTGTGGTATAATGAACGAATTCCCTCAAAAACCGTATCATGAATAGGAGGATACAAATTGGATTATAAAACTCTACGAAAAAACTATAGACTCTATACTAGATCTGCTGGCTTGTTGGCAATGCTTCTGATTGTTTGCATTGGCTTCGTGGTCAGAGATACCCTTTTTCAGACTGCTGGTCTCTTATTGGTCCTTGCAGGCTTGTTTTTATTCATCCAATTGCTTAAGAAGAGCTACACCAACAAGTGCAGCACCTTGCTCCATGTAGACTTAGATTTAGATTTTTGGCAGCAATACCTTCAGTTGAACAAGAATGTGAAAAAGCCCATTTTACAGATAGATATGAAGCTAACATCGGTCGCCTATTCTTTTATGATGGGAGATTTCGATGCTGTCATAGAGGAAGCTAGGGAGGCACTTAGTCAGAAGGAACTACCGCAGAAATATAAGAACTTTTTTGAAAGTTATCTTATTCGTTCGATCGTGCTGATAGATCCTGATTTGACTAGAGAAGAACTGGAGGGTCGGTTGAATGAATTGACTATAACAGACCCAACACTGGCTGAGAAAACAAAAGAGGTCTGTCTCGCTCTTTATGATTTAACCATTGCGCACCAAAGCAATGATTATTTCGAAGACTTAAGCAATGACTTCAAGTACCAGCAGTTGGAAATTATCTACTACCAAGCCTTGAATGCTACTCTTAAAGGTAATCAGCACAGAGCCAATGATCTCTTTCACAAGTTAGTCTCAGAAGATGAGTCGCTCTATATCGTTCGAAAGGCTCAACAATACTTGAAGAATGAAGACAGTCATCTGTAAATCCTCCAATCGAAATAGAGATTAATTGAAAGAGCCTGAAAAAATATAAGGAGTTATTGGAAGATAAGAATGAAGAAATCAATCTTTAGAGGCAGTTTTTATGAGAGCCGTCGTTTGCGTCATGATGGTTTTATCGATTATATGGTCAAGGACACAAATAGTCGCAAAATCTACACAAAGCCATTTAGTATTGCGAGGAAACTATTTTCATTTATGGGCATACTGTTCATGTTTGGATTTTCTGCATTAATGGAGTCGGAAATTCATCATCCTGATCCTGATGCACCATTTGATACCTGGGGGATCAATTTCTATCCACTTTGGCTGTTTTTCTTGTGCTGGTTTTTGTGGTTTCTTGTTTGTAGAAAAAATCTGCGTAGAAAATATGATGCAAAGATTCCTTATACTAGTATCTTGAATTTGAATCTATTTCTGATTTGGATGGTGCTTGTTCTGAATTTGTTTTTTATCACCTTCATAGGTAGATACCTTACGATTTTGGGGTTGGTTTTATTCTATGTTCTTACCGGAATCATATTGTTTATGATTATCCAATCTAGAATGAAATCGCTAAAAACTCGTCTTTATGGAGTGCAGGATAGTAGTGTAACTGCTAGACAGAAAAAGTTTATAGAAGTCATTACTGGACTAGGTGGGATAATTATAGTAGGTTGGTTAGCTCTGAAATTTCTTTTCCCCCAAGTTGGGGAAGTGAAAGCTGATTTTTTAGGAACCATATCATTTATAGGAATGGTATTTTTTGGAAATATTATTATGCTGGGTATGATAGTAGTGATGATGTTACCTTATTCACTGTATGGTTATTATCGAAATAAATATTCAGAAGAGTATCGCGAGTTCGAAGGAAAATCGCTGGAAGAGTGGTATGGGAAGAAGTACTTGAAGAAACATAAGGAGTTATTAAAAAATGGATAAGAATTTTAACGAGATGTCGTTTGATGAATTGAAATGTTACCGCAGAGAAGGTCTATGGAGATCTTTGGGCTTCTTACTGGTCATTATTTTGGTGATTACGGGCATGGTCCTGATGGAAGTGAACCACGTTCCTTTTTCGAACCAGAATCGTTTTCGGGGTATTGGGTTGACAACGGTCATTGCTCTCTTTGGCTATCTTAAGCCTCTGATGGCAGCAAATCGCGTGATGCGAGACCATCCGGATTGGGTCAAGAAATCAGGTTTCCGAGCGAAAATTCCCTTGCCAATGGATTGCCAAAAGGCTTTGTGTTCTTGGAGCGAGTCTCTTGGTGATTGGAGTAGGATTTGTCTCGTCATACAAACCACAAGTCCAACAGACAAATTTACAAGATCAAATTGCTATCATTCAAATGGATATCGAATTAGAAAGAGAGCAAAAACTAGACCAAGTTCTAGATACCATCACACCGGAGGATAAAAAATCTGAGTAAGAACCATTTTGGAATTTGAACGTCATTGAACATCGTTCTAAACAGCTCTAAAGAACAGTGCCCACTCGGTGCTGTTTTTCTGCTTTCTGCTCTAAATTTTCGGAAATGATTTTACTAGAGAACTAGCTTGGAAATGTGGTATAATAAAGGTTATGGCAAACAATAATCAATCAAAAAAAACACGGTCGACGAGACGACTGTCCAAAGCAGAATTAGAAAGAAAAAAAGCGATTCATCGCATGATTGCGACCATTCTGATTAGTCTGGTCTTAATTTTTGCGGCCTTGAAATTGGGGGCAGTAGGGGTCTTAGCCTACAATTTGATCCGACTATTTGTTGGGAGTTTAGCTTATTTGGCTATTTTAGCGACCTTTTTCTACCTCTACGCTTTTAAATGGCTGGACAAACACGAGGGGATTATCTCAGGCTTTCTCAGCTTTTTTGTAGGGTTTCTCTTGATGTTTCAGGCCTTCTTTGTATCCTCCCTTCAATTAGACAATAATGGGGTCAAGGTCACCTTTTCAAGAATCATGGCAGACCTGCTTCACTTGAGGGTGGAGAGCTTTGCTGGTGGGGGTATGATCGGTGCCCTTCTCTATGCTCCGACTTCCTTCCTCTTTTCAAATATTGGCTCTTATTTTATTGGCCTTCTCTTTATCGGTTTGGGGATCCTCTTGATGAGCCCTTACTCCATCTATGACCTATTTGAAAAAGCTTCAGAAGCCATCCACGCTTCTATGGAAAAACGAAAAGAGGTCCGTGAGCAGAAATTCCTTGAAAAAGAGGCGAGAGCTGCTGAGGAAGCTGCAGCTGCTGAAAGAGAGCAAGAAGAAGCAAGGGCAGACCTTCCAAGTCCTTTGTCAATGGAAGGGCATCCTGTAGATCCTGAAACGGGAGAGGTGTTGGCGGAAGAGCCGTTTACAGAGCCCTTCCCAGAAGCTGAAATTGTTGCACCAGCAACACCAGAAATTTACCTGCCAGATGAAGAATGGCCTGAAGAGCCTGAAGCATCCGAAGAGCTTCCGGTAGCCCAAGAATTCGAAGACGATGGGGAGGAAGTTCAGGTGGACTTCACGCCTAAGGAACTCCTTCAGTACAAACTCCCAACGATTGATCTCTTTGCGCCTGATAAGCCCAAAAATCAATCCAAAGAGAAAAACATCGTTCGCCAGAATATCCGCATTTTGGAAGAAACCTTTGCAAGCTTTAACATCAAGGCGACAGTGGAGCGGGCGGAAATTGGACCATCTGTTACCAAGTATGAAGTCAAGCCAGCTGTCGGAGTACGGGTCAACCGCATCTCCAATCTAGCAGATGATTTGGCTCTAGCCCTAGCAGCCAAGGATGTGCGGATTGAAGCACCGATTCCAGGGAAGTCTCTGGTCGGGATTGAAGTGCCAAACTCTGAGATTGCGACCGTTTCCTTCCGTGAGTTGTGGGAGCAGTCGAAGACAGACCCCGCTAAACTCCTTGAGATTCCTCTTGGGAAGGCCGTAGATGGCTCGGCTAGGACCTTTGATTTGGCCCGAATGCCCCACCTCTTGGTAGCGGGTTCTACCGGATCTGGTAAGTCAGTAGCGGTTAATGGGATCATTTCGAGTATCTTGATGAAGGCCCGTCCGGACGAAGTCAAATTTATGATGGTCGATCCTAAGATGGTGGAGCTTTCTGTCTACAATGATATTCCTCATCTTTTGATTCCAGTGGTGACCAATCCACGCAAGGCCAGTCGAGCCCTGCAGAAGGTTGTCGATGAGATGGAAAATCGCTATGAGCTCTTCTCAAAAGTGGGGGCTCGGAACATTGCTGGCTTTAATGCCAAGGTTGCGGAGTACAATGCCCAGTCTGAGATGAAGCAAGTACCACTTCCATTGATTGTGGTCATTGTCGATGAGTTGGCAGACTTGATGATGGTCGCAAGTAAAGAAGTGGAAGATGCCATTATTCGCCTGGGACAGAAGGCGCGTGCGGCAGGGATCCATATGATCCTTGCGACCCAACGGCCATCGGTTGACGTTATCTCAGGTTTGATCAAGGCCAATGTGCCTTCCCGTGTCGCTTTTGCGGTATCATCTGGGACCGACTCACGAACTATCTTGGATGAAAATGGGGCAGAGAAATTGCTCGGTCGTGGGGACATGCTCTTTAAACCGATTGATGAAAACCACCCGATTCGTCTGCAAGGCTCCTTTATCTCAGATGATGATGTGGAGCGGATTGTCAACTTTGTCAAGGAGCAGGCAGAAGCCGATTATGATGATGCCTTTGATCCAGGCGAAGTATCCGAATCGGACTTTGATGGAGGCATGGGTGGCTCTGATGAAGGCGATCCTCTCTTTGAAGATGCCAAGGCGCTCGTGGTTGAAGCCCAAAAAGCCAGTGCGTCGATGATTCAGCGTCGCTTGTCAGTTGGCTTTAACCGAGCGACTCGCCTCATGGAAGAGTTGGAAGCAGCCGGTGTGATTGGACCTGCTGAAGGAACCAAGCCTCGGAAAGTATTGCAACAATCAGTCTAGGGGGAAGAGGGCACTTGCCCCACTCCCTTTTCTTTTTATAGAAAATAGAAAGTAGGACCAGATGAAGTTAGACATGATTCATCATATTGCCATCATTGGACGGGATCGCGATGCCATGCTGCATTTCTATGTGGACCAGTTGGGCTTTGCGATTGTCAGTGAATATGACCGTCCTGAACGCGGAGATATCTTGATCAATCTCCGTCAGGGGCAATTGACTTTGGAACTTTTTATCAAACCAACGGCTCCAGAACGACCTAAGATCCCCTTGCCCGAGCATGCTGGGCTTCGTCATCTGGCCTTTAAAGTGGAGGATGTGGAGGCGTATCTAGCTAGATTGGATCAGCTAGGTATTGAGAATACAGGCCTTCGCTATGATGACTTTGATGGTAAGAAAATGGCATTTTTCTTCGATCCAGAAGGATTGCCCTTGGAAATACATGAGTGAGGAAAGCAATGAATAAATTAGAAGGACTCAGTCAGGAAGAAGTAGCAAAAAAGATCCAAGAGGGCAAGCAAAATAAGGTCACAATCAAGACAGAAAAAAGCCTAGGACAGATCATTCGAGACAATGTCTTTACCTACTTTAATCTGATATTTTTGATTTTGGCTATTTTGCTGGTAGCCGTGAAATCTTGGAACAATCTCTTGTTTGTCCCGATTGTCGTGGTCAACTCCTTAGTTGGAATTGTGCAGGAAGTCCGCTCTAGACGGATCTTGCGTCAGATGCAATTTCTGCATATGAGCGAGGCGATCGCTCTTCGCGAAGGCAAAGAAATTGCCCTCCCTATCGATCAGCTGGTGGAGGGCGATCTAGTTCGCTTTCAAGCTGGAGACCAGATCTATGCGGATGGGGTCTTATTGGAGGGCGACTTAAAAGTCGATGAATCGCAATTGACCGGTGAAGCGGATGAGGTCAAAAAAGGAGCGCAAGATGCGCTCATGTCAGGTAGTTTTGTGATTGCTGGTCAAGGGGTAGCCCGCTTGGAAAAAGTTGGGAATGACTCTTATATCAACCAATTGAGCTTGGAAGCCAAGCAGGTCAAGTCCCATGAGGAGTCTGATATGGTTCATGCGGTTAACCGCATCGTAGGGATTATTGGTCTCCTGATCATTCCTCTAGGTTCCCTCCTTTTTCTTCGTAGCTATATCAGCCTAGGCGATAGTCTCAAGCTCAGTGTGACTTCAACAGTCGGAGCCTTGATCGGGATGATTCCAGAAGGTTTGTATCTCTTGATGACCTTGGCGCTGGCTCTTGGTGCTGTCAGATTGGCCAAGGAAAAGGTTCTGCTCAATAGCATGAAGGGGATTGAGACCCTATCGCGCGTGGATGTCCTTTGTGTCGATAAGACAGGGACCATTACAGAGCCTGGTATGGAAGTGACAGAGATTCGTCCGGCAAAAGACGCTCAAGACTTGGAAACTCTAGCTCAGTATGTAGAAGCTAGTATGGATCAAAACGATACCATGGATGCGATCCGAAAATTCCACAAGACATCAGTCAGCCAGCCTTGGAAAGCTCTTGAAATACTGCCCTTTACGTCCAAGAAAAAGTATGGGGCCATTGCCTTTGAATCGGGGATCTATGTATTAGGCGCACCAGAATTTGTTTTACGAGAAAGCTTCTCTGAGCTTGAAAAAGAGATCGCCCCAGCTACGCAGGCAGGTAATCGGGTCTTGGCCTTTGGAAAATATAGGGGAGAAGACCTTAGAGAGACGTTAGAGGCTCCTGTAGATTTGGTGGCCTGGATCATTCTCTCCAATCCTTTGAGAAAAAATGCCAAAGAAACCTTTGCCTACTTCAAAGAACAAGGAGTGACCATTAAGGTCATTTCAGGGGACAACCCTGCTACCGTCTCAGCTATTGCACAAAAAGCAGGCATTGAAGGAGCAGAAGATCTGATCGATGCCAGAACCTTGCGGACGGAAGAAGACTTGCACCAAGCGGCGAGCCAGTATACGGTCTTTGGTCGGGTGACACCAGAGCAAAAGAAAAGCCTTGTAGAAGGCTTGCAGGCAAAAGGACACAAGGTCGCTATGACCGGAGATGGTGTCAACGATATTTTAGCCTTAAAAACAGCGGATTGTAGTATTGCGATGGAATCTGGAAATGATGCGACCAAAAAGATGGCGCAAGTGGTCTTACTGGATTCTGACTTTGGAAAGATGCCGTCTATCGTGGCAGAAGGTCGCCGGGTGGTCAATAACATTCAGCGATCAGCTAGTCTCTTTTTGATCAAGAATATCTTCTCCATTTTGTTGGCCATCTCAGTGACGCTCTTAGCCTTTACCTATCCCATCATGCCGTCGCAGATGTCCTTGATCAGTGGCTTTACGATTGGGATTCCAGGATTCTTCTTGGCGCTTGAGCCTAACAGTGAGCGTATCAAGGGACGCTTTATCGAAACGGTCTTTAAACATGCCTTGCCTGCAGCCTTGACGGATTTTATACTGATCTTTAGTCTGGTTTTATTCTCTTCAGCATTTGGTATGAAATCAGAAGAGCTCTCGAGTGCAGCCATCTGCTTGATGGCTTTCGTCGGTTTTGCCATCATCTATCAAGAATCCCAGCCTCTCAATCACTACAAGAGACTGGTTCTTCTAGGAAATATCCTGGCTTTTATGGTATCAAGTAGTATCCTAGGAAAATTCTTTAACATGAGCCCCTTGAGGCTTCAAACGCTGCTGATCTGCGCCATCATGGCAGTTCTAGCTCTCGTCTTGATTCAAGTTTTCAAGAAGTTGGTAGGCTGGTTCTTTCATCGGAAGAAATAAAAGAAAATAGCAAAACAGATAAAATAGTTTCGATTGGAAGACGATATTTTTACGGTTCAGTTAGTTCTAGAAAATAGGCATCCCACTCTTGTGCTTCAGCTTTTGAAAGTAACAATGAAACCGAATGGATCACATCATTATGGAGAGATCTCCCTTGCTTTGGATCTTCCCAAATACTTTGATAGATGGCCTTTAATTCTAGTAAGTATAATTTTTGAAATGCAAAATAGTTAGGGAAATGTTTTTCGAATAGAAGTGTTAGCAGTTGTTTGCTAGCACTTTTTTCTTTTCTACTGATTAAGACAGATACTAAATTTAAAATCGTATCGATTTTGATTCGATCTAGATTGTTCTTAAGTTTGTCCGGTGTATTTTCCAAAATTGTATCCGTAAAGAGAACAATAGCCTCAGTTGTGAAATAGGAGACCACACTTCCCATTAACCCAATATCAAGATTGGTCCAATAATCTAATGAAAAAAAGTAATCCGTCAGTTCATTTATTGCCTGCTGTGAAACGGTTTTGTGCTGTTTTTCTGCAATGATAATCTCTAAAACGAGGGAGAGGATGTGGTAAATGTATTGATGCTTTGAGATCGCTAATTCTTGCAAATCATTTTTTATTTGAAGAAGTGATGGCCAATCCGAGTTTTCCATTGCCTCATCCATTCGTTTTTTCAAGGTTAAAAACTCAGCACTATGGAAATCACTCCAATCAAAGATCTCATTAATCTCCACAATCATGTACCCCAATAATTGAAGCAATATATCATTGGATAGATTGGTTTTCCCATTTTCAAAATCAGAAATACTCGAAGCAGAACCAGCGATATTCCCAAGTTCTCTTAAGGAGATTTTTCTTTGTTTTCGAATTAATTTAAATTTTTCTCTAATGTCCATTTGTTCGGATTTCCGTAAT
>OBUY01000768.1_pt1 | contig 10898 bp, 9 predicted proteins | sample 1475781 | NCBI WGS metagenome assembly OBUY01 (sample SAMEA2579912, study PRJEB22360) | human gut metagenome | biome: human gut; feature: human-associated habitat; material: faeces | place: Denmark | collected 2008/2010 | reverse complement strand
CTTACGGTGAGGTTTTTGTAGATGATTTGGCTTTGTCAGAACATCATGATGAGATTAAAAAACGTATTGGTTATGTTCCTGACTCACCAGATTTATTTTTGAATTTGACGGCGAGTGAGTACTGGCATTTCTTAGCAAAAATTTATGGTGTGGATGAAGCAAAAGTTGAAGAACGCATTAACCGTCTATCGCACTTATTTGATATTGCTGGGCATGTTGATGAATTGATTGAAAGTTTTTCACATGGTATGCGTCAAAAAGTGATTGTAATCGGAGCTTTGATTTCAAATCCAGATATTTGGATTTTGGATGAACCATTGACAGGACTTGACCCACAAGCAGCTTTTGATTTGAAAAAGATGATGAAAGAGCATGTGCGCAGTGGCAATACAGTGCTTTTCTCAACACATGTTTTGGCAGTTGCTGAACAATTGTGTGACCGCATTGGCATCTTGAAAGAAGGAAAATTGATTTTTGTTGGTTCATTAGAAGAGTTGAAAGCAAATCATCCTGATAAAGATTTAGAAACGATTTACCTAGAACTTGCTAGACGCAAGGTGGAAGAGGGGTGAGTGTATGAACTGGTCAACTGTTAGGGAACTCGTTAAGATTAATATTCTTTACTCAAATCCCCAAACTGTAACGGCGGTTAAACGTAAGCAAGAAAAGAATCCGAGAAAAAATTTTTCAACTTATAAAAGTGTGATTCGTCAGCAAATATTTTTAAGTTTGTTCTTTGCGGTGATTTACATTTTTATGTATGCTAATCTTAATTTTAAGCATTATCCTGGTTACTTTTCTTTTTACACAGCGATTTTCTTTATCATGGCAACCTTGAATGCTTTCTCAGCCATGTATAGTATTTTTTACGAAAGCGATGATGTGAAACTTTATGCTCACTTACCGATTAAATCCAGTGAGCTATATTTAGCAAAAGTGATTTCAAGTTTTGGTATGGGCGTGACGTTTTTGATGCCTTTGTTATCATTATTTTTTATAGCCTATTGGCAAATTGCGGGGCTATTTGTGGCGATTATTGCTACCGTGATTGTTTTTGGGATTCTCTTTACAGCTTCGACAGTATTAGCACTTTATGTGAATAGCTTGGTTGGTGGGGTGATTGTTCGCAGCAATCATCGTAAATTGATTTCAACAGTCTTGATGTCCCTTTCGACGATTGGCACTGTCGGAACGATTCTTTATATGAATGTTGTCAACAGTAAAAATGTAGGAAGTGATAGCTTGACGATTCCTGATCGTCCAATCATTCCTTATTTTAGAGGTTTTTATGACGTGGTTAATGTGCCGTTTAGCTTGGCTGCATTGTTAAACTTCTATTTACCTTTAGTCGTTCTTTTAGGCTTAATGATTGGTTTGGTTAAATGGGCAATGCCAAATTATTACCAAAGTACTTTGTATGCTAGTCCTAAAAAAACTAAAGCTAAGAAGCAGACGAAAAAAACGTCAAAGAGCTCAGCTTCTTTAACAAAGATGATGCTTCATCATCACCTTTCAACGCTTCAAAATGCAACTTTGATCAGTCAGACTTATCTCATGTCACTGATTTATGTGGTGATTTTCTTAACACCAGTTTTGGTAAATGGCATCAATCTTTCTAATATACCAAACGATTATTTCGGAATTTCAATGCTTGTTGGGGTTATTTTGGGAAGTAACTGTGCTACACCATCAACGTTTCTTGGTGTAGGAATTTCACTTGAAAAAGAGAACTATCACTTTATTAAATCACTTCCTTATCCTTTCAAGAAGTTTTTAACTCAGAAATTTCTTGTTTTGGCAGCTCTTCAAGCCTTTGTCCCTGCGATGGTTTATTTGATTGTTGGCGCCTTTCTTTTGAAACTTAAACCACTTTTGATATTTGGCTTTTTACTTGGTTTGCTTATGATGATTAGCATCCAAGGGCAACTGATTTACTGGCGTGATTATAAAAATCTTAATTTGCTTTGGCAAGATGTGACACAACTTTTTAATCGACATTCAGGTCAGTGGCTTGCTTTTGCGATTATGATGGTAGCTTATCTTCTTGGTGGTGGCTTAGCAGTAGGTTTAGTTACTCTTGGTAATATCACACAGCAAATTCTACTGATTAACATGACGCTGGCAATTGTTCTTTTGATTTTAGCAATTGTTGGTCAAGTTTTGATTAGCCACAAATTTTGGAAGAAAATCTCACATTAATTTCTAAAATCTCCTGAAATTAAGATGAGTATTAAGGGTGGTTAAAAAGCTACCGTTTTCTTGATAAAAGATGATAAAAAACAGTTCCTCGGACTGTTTTTTTAGTGTATAATAAGCATATGACACGTAATTTTGAATCAGTAAAACGAATTGTTATAAAAATCGGGACAAGTTCGCTTGTCATGCCAAATGGCAAAATTAATCTTGAAAAAATCGATCAGCTAGCTTTTGTCATCTCTAGTTTGATGAACAAGGGATTAGAAGTTGTTTTGGTATCATCTGGTGCCATGGGATTTGGTCTTAATGTCTTAAACATGGACAAACGTCCGACAGAAATTGCACGACAACAGGCTGTATCAAGTGTCGGTCAGGTGGCCATGATGAGCCTTTATTCGCAAATCTTTTCACACTATCAGACAGAAGTTAGTCAGCTTTTGATTACACGTGATGTTATTGAGTATCCAGAAAGTTTGGCAAACTTCACCAACGCTTTTGAAACTCTTCTTTCAATGGGAATTGTTCCAATCGTTAATGAAAATGATGCTATCAGTGTTGATGAAATGGATCATGCCACAAAATTCGGAGATAATGACCGTTTGTCAGCCATTGTAGCTAAAGTGACTAAAGCTGATTTGCTAATCATGTTGTCAGATATCGATGGCCTTTATGATAAAAATCCAAATGTTTATGAAGATGCTAAACTTCGTGAACATGTTAGTGAAATCACTGATGAAATCATTAAGTCAGCTGGCGGTGCTGGTAGCAAATTTGGTACAGGTGGCATGCTTAGCAAGATTAAGAGTGCCCAAATGATTTTTGACAATAATAGTCAAATGATTTTGATGAATGGAGCTAATCCACGAGATATTTTATGTGCCCTTGAAGGAGCTAATATTGGAACGTGGTTTTCACAATCTAAGTAATAAAGGAGGTCTTGAAATGGGCTATATTGATGAACTAGGGAAAAATGCAAAAATCGCTTCTCAAAGTTTGGTAAAACTTGGAACAGCAGAGAAAAATCGAATCTTGAATCTAGTTGCTAAGGCTTTACTAGACGAAACAGATTTTATCTTGCAAGAAAATGTGCGAGATGTTGAAAAAGCACAAGAAAATGACATTTCACCGGTTATGCTTGACCGTTTGCGTCTCGATGCAAAACGCATTGAAGGCATTGTGGAAGGAGTTCGTCAAGTAGCTGATTTACAAGACCCGATTGGTCAAGTCGTTCGTGGATACACTAATCTTGATGGTCTAAAAATTGTGCAAAAGCGTGTGCCTCTCGGTGTGATTGCTATGATTTTTGAAAGTCGTCCAAATGTTTCAGTCGATGCTTTCAGCTTAGCTTTTAAAACAAGTAATGCCATTATTTTACGTGGTGGGCGCGATGCAATTCATTCAAATACTGCGCTTGTGACAGTTATTCGTAAGGCTCTTGCTAAAGCAGGTCTTAATAAAAATGTTGTTCAGCTTGTTGAGGATATAAGCCATGCGGTTGCTGAAGAATTGATGCAGGCTGTTGATTATGTCGATGTTCTTATCCCACGCGGAGGAGCTTCAGACTGTCAAAGAAAAATCTAAAGTTCCAGTCATTGAAACTGGTGTTGGTAATTGTCATATTTTTGTTGACGAAACAGCTGATTTGGAGATGGCGACTAAGATTGTCATCAATGCCAAAACACAACGTCCAAGTGTGTGTAATGCAGCTGAGAGTCTTGTAGTTCATGAAAAAATTGCAGAGCAGTTCTTACCTCAATTAGAAGCAGCTATTAACAAGGTTCATCCAGTGGAATTCCGTGCAGACCAAAAAGCGCTAGCTATTTTTAAAGATGCAAAAGCAGCAAGTGAGAAAGACTTTGAGACTGAATACAACGATTACATCATGTCTGTTAATATGGTATCTTCACTTGATGAAGCTATTGATTGGGTAAATCGTTATACAACGCATCATTCTGAAGCAATTGTGACAAAAGACCTTGAGCATGCCGAACGCTTCCAAGATGAAGTGGATGCAGCAGCGGTTTATGTGAATGCCTCAACACGATTTACAGATGGATTTGTCTTTGGCTTGGGAGCAGAAATTGGAATTTCTACCCAAAAAATGCATGCGCGTGGTCCAATGGGCTTAGAAGCATTAACAAGTACAAAATTTTACATTAATGGTAAAGGACAAATCAGAGAATAATATTTTTCAGATGAGTAAGTACCAAGTGTCTCAAATACGGGATGTTTGGTTTTTCTTTTTATCTCCATCTTTTAAGGAAGAATCTTTCTATTTGTGTTATAATGAAAGGTATGACAAAAGACTTTCATCACATTACTGTACTTCTACACGAAACCGTTGATATGCTTGATATCAAGCCAGATGGAATCTATGTAGATGCAACGCTTGGAGGAGCAGGACACAGTGAATATCTTCTCTCTAAGCTTGGGCCGAATGGTCACCTTTACGCTTTTGATCAAGACCAAACGGCTATTGATAATGCACAAATTAGATTAAAAGATTATATTGAAAAAGGACAAGTCACTTTTATCAAGGACAATTTCCGTAATCTTGCTTCAAATTTAGCTATGCATGGAGTGACTGAGATTGACGGTATTTTATACGACCTTGGGGTGTCTAGTCCGCAGTTAGATGAGCGCGAACGTGGATTTCATATAAGAAAGACGCGCCGCTCGATATGCGTATGAATCGTGAGCAAGATTTGACAGCTTATGATGTGGTAAATACATACGACTACCATGATTTAGTGCGCATTTTTTACAAATACGGTGAGGACAAATTTTCTAAGCAAATTGCTCGCAAAATTGAGCAGGCTAGACAAGTTAAACCGATTGAAACAACAGCTGAATTAGCAGAAATTATTAAATCAGCTAAGCCTGCTAAAGAACTTAAGAAGAAAGGTCATCCAGCTAAGCAGATTTTCCAAGCTATTCGAATCGAAGTTAATGACGAGCTTGGGGCAGCTGATGAGTCTATCCAACAAGCTATTGATTTGTTAGCAGTGGATGGTCGTATTTCTGTAATTACCTTCCATTCTCTTGAGGATCGTTTGACAAAACAATTGTTCAAAGAAGCGTCAACAGTTGAGGTTCCAAAAGGTTTGCCATTTATTCCAGATGACATGCAACCAAAACTTGCTTTAGTCAATCGCAAACCAATTTTGCCTAGTCAAGAAGAATTAGAAGCCAACAATCGTTCACATTCTGCCAAGCTACGTGTGGCTAGAAAGGTTCGTAAGTAATGACTGAAAAACACCGTAATGAAGCCATTGCTAATGCTTTAAAACGTCGTATTCGAGAATTTTCGCGCGTTGAAAAAGCTTTTTATGGCTCAATTATCATAACGGCTATTACCATGGCTGTTAGTATTATTTATCTGCAAAGTCGAAATCTTCAAGTACAGCAGCAAATTACCGACTTAAATAGTCAAATTACTGAGGTACAGACAGATTATGACAACGCTAAACAAGAGGTCAATGAGCTTTCAAGCCGTGACCGTGTTGAGCAAATCGCACAGAATGCAGGCTTAACAAGTCAGCAAGATAATATTAAACAGGTGGAGTAGTCTATGAAAAAATTAATGAATCGTTTTTTAGACTATGTAGTGAAGGACAGACGCACACCCGATAAGAATCGCGAGCGTGTTGGTCAGAATCTTATGATTCTGGCAGTCTTCCTTTTCTTTGTGTTTATTATCAATTTTGCTATTATTGTTGGGACAGATACAAAATTTGGTCATAATTTATCAAGCGAAGCATCAGATGTTTATCAGCAAACTGTGACTGTACAAGCAAAGCGTGGAACGATTTATGACCGAAATGGAGTTGCTCTTGCTGAAGATTCAACAACATATAGTGTTTATGCTATTATTTCGAAATCTTATGTGTCAACAACTGGTGAAAAACTCTACGTTAAAAAATCTCAATATGATAAAGTTGCTGAGATTTTGAATGCCCAAATCGGTATTGATAAAGACGAAGTCTTAAAACAATTGAATCAAAGTGGGCTTTTCCAAGTGTCATTTGGAAGTTCAGGGTCTGGTTTATCATACAGTAAGAAATCAGAAATTGAAACAGCTATGAAGGACGCTGGAATTAAAGGAATTGGATTTGAATCAACACCTGGACGTATGTATCCAAATGGTGTCTTTGCTTCGCAATTCTTAGGACTTGCCCAACTAAAAGAAAATAAAGATGGTAAAACATCAAGTCTTGTCGGGACATCAGGTTTAGAAGCCTCATTAAATGATGTCCTATCAGGGACAGACGGAAAAGTAACATACCAAAAAGATAAAAATGGTAACTTGTTACTCGGTACAGAAACAACTGTTAAACAAGCTATTGACGGAAAAGATGTCTACACAACACTTTCTGAACCATTGCAATCTTATCTTGAGTCACAAATGGATATTTTCCAAAATGATGCTCAAGGTAAATACGCTAGTGCGACAGTGATTAATGCTAAAACAGGTGAAATCTTAGCAACCACACAACGTCCAACTTACAATGCACAGACAATGGAAGGTTACAATGAAGATAACCTTAAAACATGGAATACCCTTCTATATCAAAGTTATTATGAACCAGGATCAACCATGAAAGTAATGACACTTGCCTCAGCTATCGATGATGGTGTTTTTACGCCAAATGAAGTGATTTCAACAATCAATGGTATTACAGTTGCTGATACGAAAATCAATGACTGGAACGTCAATGAGGGTAATACTTCGGTTCAGTATATGACGTACGCTCAAGGGTTTGCTTGGTCAAGTAACGTTGCCATGACAAGTCTTGAACAAAAGATGGGTAACGATAAGTGGCTAAACTACTTGTCTAAGTTTAAATTTGGTTATCCAACACGTTTTGGAATGGTCAATGAAGGTAGCGGTTTGTTGCCATCAGACAATGAAGTAACCATTGCTATGAGTGCTTTCGGTCAAGGTATTGGTGTGACACAAATTCAAATGCTTCGTGCTTTTTCTGCGATTTCTAATAAAGGGGTTATGCTTGAACCACAATTTATTAGTCAAATCTACGACCCAAATAATAATACAGCCCGCAAAGCATCAGCTGAAGTCTCTGGTAAACCGGTCTCAGAAAATGCTGCCAACCAAACACTTGATTACATGGTAACGGTTGGTACAGATTCACAGTATGGTACCTTGTATGATAGCACAGAAGGGGCACCGGTTATTCAAGTCGGTGATTATTCAGTTGCTGTCAAATCTGGTACAGCCCAAATTGCCGCATCTGCGGAAGAGGGCGGAGGATATTTGACTGGTGATAATGACTATATCAACTCAGTTGTTGCTATGGTGCCATCAGATGATCCTGACTTTATCATGTATGTTACCCTTCAACAACCAACAACGACTTTCAAACGTTCTTTCTGGAAAGACGTGGTTAATCCTGTTCTTGAACGTGCTATGATGATTAAGGATACTTTGGCAAGTACAGCCGTGACTGGTACAGATACAGAAACTAAATACCAATTGAAAGATTACATCGGAAAAACACCTGGTGATACTGCTCAGGAACTTCGTAATAATCTTGTTCAACCAGTTGTTGTTGGGTCAGGTAGCAAAATCAAGAAAATGTCTAAAAAAGTCGGTAGTAACCTTTCACAAAATGAACAAGTGCTACTTTGGACAGGAAAATTAAAAACAATGCCAGATATGTATGGCTGGACGAAAGAAAATGTTGAAAAATTTGCGAAGTGGACTGGAATCGAAGTAACCATTAAAGGCTCTGGTTCAAAAGTCACTAAGCAAAGTGTTGATACCGGAAAAGATATTGACAAAGTCAAAAAAATTAAAATTACTCTAGGAGACTAAACTAAAATGTTTTTAAGTTTAATTGCAGGTATTGTCGCCTTTGCCTTGACAGTATTTGCTATGCCGCATTTTATTCGTATTTATCAATTGAAAAAAATCGGTGGGCAACAAATGCACGAGGATGTCAAACAACATTTGACTAAAGCTGGAACACCAACAATGGGTGGGACAGTCTTTCTAACAGTTGCCATTCTTGTTAGTCTTGTCTTTAGTTTCTTTATCGAAAGACAAGCTGGTGCTTCAATGGGAGCAACTGTAGGAATTTTAATGGTTCTTTTGATTTATGGAATTGTTGGATTCCTTGATGATTTCTTGAAAATCTTTAAACAGATCAATGAAGGTTTGACACCTTGGCAAAAAATGAGTTTGCAAATTATTGGTGGTTTGATTTTCTATTTTGTTCACGTGCGTCCAAGTGGAACAGATGATTTGAATGTCTTTGGATTTGATTTACATCTAGGTGTTTTTTATGTTCTCTTTGTTCTTTTCTGGATTGTTGGATTTTCAAATGCGGTTAACTTGACTGATGGGATTGATGGTTTAGCTTCAATCTCAGTAGCTATTAGTTTAGCAGCTTATAGCGTTATCGCAGTTGTTCAAAAACAATTTGATGTACTTTTGATTATTGTCACTATGATTGGTGCTTTGTTTGGTTTCTTTGTTTTCAATCACAAACCAGCTAAGATCTTCATGGGTGATGTGGGAAGCTTGGCATTGGGTGCGATGCTTGCTGCAATTTCAATTGCCCTTCGTCAAGAATGGACATTGCTGATCATTGGATTTGTTTACGTTTTTGAAACAGCTTCAGTAATGCTTCAAGTATCTTACTTCAAATACACTAAGAAAAAATATGGTGAAGGTCGTCGTATTTTCCGTATGACACCATTCCATCATCATTTGGAGCTTGGTGGTTTGTCTGGAAAATCAGAAAAATGGTCTGAATGGAAAGTTGATGCTTTCTTGTGGAGCGTTGGGGCTATCGCAAGCATCCTCACATTGATTTTCCTTTATGTCTTATAATAAGGAAAGCGAGTTGAGAAATTCTCAGCTCGTTTTTTTAGTTGTTAAAGCGCATAGTGCTTTGCTTTAATCCCCCTTTTAATGATATAATAAAAAGGAATGAAAAAATTCGCCTAGCTATGTTAGCTAGGGATGAAACGATAAACAGATATAGAGAAATTTCAAGTGAAACTTGATGAGATAAGAAATTGAGGTAAAACATGTCTTTTAACGATTTTAATTTTAAGCCCTACATCCGTGAGGCACTCGCAGAGCTTAAATTCAAAAATCCGACAGAAGTGCAACAAAAATTAATTCCCGTTGTACGTTCAGGTCGTGATCTGGTAGGTGAATCAAAAACTGGTTCAGGGAAAACACACACTTTCTTGCTACCAATCTTTGAAAAATTGGATGAAACAAGCGACAACGTCCAAGTTGTTATCACAGCACCAAGCCGTGAATTGGTAACACAAATCTATCAAGCTACAAAACAAATTGCAGATAAATCTGAAACAGAAATTCGTGTAGCAAATTATGTTGGTGGGACAGATAAACTTCGTCAAATTGAAAAACTAAAATCATCTCAACCACATATCGTCATCGGAACACCTGGTCGTATCTATGATTTGGTTAAATCTGGCAACCTTGAAATCCACAAGGCACACACTTTTGTAGTTGATGAAGCTGACATGACGCTTGATATGGGATTTCTTGATACGGTTGATAAGATTGCTAGCACATTGCCAAAAGATGTTCAAATTTTGGTCTTCTCAGCAACTATTCCACAAAAATTGCAACCGTTCTTGAAGAAATATTTGGCAAATCCTGTCATGGAAAAAATCAAGACGACAACAGTTATCGCAGATACCATCGATAACTGGTTGGTATCCACTAAGGGCCGTGATAAAAATGCTCAAATTTTGGAAATCACAAAAGCTCTTAACCCATATCTTGCTATGATTTTTGTGAACACCAAAGAACGTGCAGATGAATTGCACAGCTATCTTGTGTCAAATGGTTTGAAAGTCGCTAAAATCCATGGTGGTATTCCACCACGTGAACGTAAACGTACGATGAATCAAATCAAAAAATTGTCTTACGAATACATCGTGGCAACAGATTTGGCAGCGCGTGGGATTGATATTGAAGGGGTTAGTCACGTTATCAACGATGCGATTCCGCAAGATTTGTCATTCTTTGTTCACCGTGTTGGGCGTACAGGTCGTAATGGTTTGAATGGTATTGCCATCACGCTTTACCAACCAAGTGATGATTCAGATATTCGTGAACTTGAAAAATTGGGTATCAAATTCGTACCGAAAATGCTCAAAAATGGTGAATTCCAAGATACTTACGATCGTGATCGTCGTGCCAATCGTGAAAAATCATATCAAAAACTTGATACTGAGATGATTGGTTTGGTTAAGAAGAAAAAGAAAAAAATCAAACCTGGTTACAAGAAAAAAATTCAATGGAAAGTTGACGAAAAACGTAAACGTGAACGCCGTGCCGCTAATCGTGCTAAAGGCCGTGCAGAACGTAAAGCAAGAAAACAAACTTTCTAATATCAAAAGTAGTCTGAAATAAAAGTTTCAGGCTTTTTTTAGGTCCAAATAAAATGCATAGAATACTGTGTCAAGAATTTAGCCTGGTTTCCTGATAGTTTTTCCCTATCAGGACTATAGAAAATATATATTAGGCAGGCGCCTTTAAGTTTGGTAGACTGTAACAAAGATGATTAGAAAAGAGGAAGAGAGATGAAAAAGACAAATATTTTGACAGTAGCCTTTTTAGCGGTAGTTACTTTGGTGCTTTCGGCTTGCTCAACTCAAACGCAATCTGGTGTTAAAAAGGTCATTAAAGTGGC
>OBUY01000766.1_pt1 | contig 10918 bp, 14 predicted proteins | sample 1475781 | NCBI WGS metagenome assembly OBUY01 (sample SAMEA2579912, study PRJEB22360) | human gut metagenome | biome: human gut; feature: human-associated habitat; material: faeces | place: Denmark | collected 2008/2010 | reverse complement strand
TGACGTCCGTACTCACCTAAGGAAAGTTTTTAATTAAACTTTGTCTTCAATCTGACGTTGAGAAAAAATCCCAACATTTTCTTATTTATCAACGTAATCGCCACCGGTGAAGCCATAGTATTCTTCCAAGCTCAAACCTGAGTCAGCAATCTCTTGGGCTTCTTTTCCGATATAGCGGAGATGCCAGCTTTCTGGTACATAGCCAGTTTCCTTTTCTTTCCCTTCTTGGTAACGAACGACAAATCCGTATTTTGCTGCATTCTTGAGCAACCACTTACTTGGTACCGGTTCTGTTACGAGATTACCACTCGTATCGATTAAATCGAAGGCCAAACCTGTTTGGTGCTCACTATAGCCAGGTCTTGCTGAATACCGGTCGGCAGCTGCTTGGCCGTCTTGATTGACATAGTTTTGGTAGAGCCCAACTTGGGTCTCATAACTCCTAAAACCACTGTATTGGTCACTAATTGGGTAGCCTTCCGCCTGCATAGCAGCAATCAATTCATGAAGGGCTGCCACAGCTTCAGGATCTTCACCTGGGTTAAAGTCCGGTGCCAAAGGATAATGTTTGTTGGCGATCATCACCTCACCATATTTCCCTTTAACACTATAGTAAGAACCATTGTAGCTGACACCAGAGTCCACTTTCACATCTGACTTACCAGCTTTTGAAGACTCTTCTTTGCCAGTCTCTTTTGATGGATTCTTTGCTGAAGACATTTTTTTGGAAGACTTGGTTTGAGTTTGTTTGCTTTCTTCTTTTGCAGAAGATTTAGAACTAGTGGATTGAGATTGGGAGCAAGCTGTCAGGGTTAACAAGGCAACTGTCACCAACGTTAATTTGGAAAATCTTGCTTTCATGGGAATCTCCTATGATTCTTTTGTTACGACAATATCCGTAATCACATAACTTGCACCTACTTTTTTCAAGGTGTAAGTCTTGTACTTGCGGTTTTGTGAATCTGGATGACTATCTGTATAATGCACGGTAAAGTCTTCATAAGTCTTAATCGTCACCACACCATTTTCTTCAGTGACACTTTGAATATCCAAAGCTCCTGGAGTATAGTAGTCAATTTTAGCCTTTCGAACACCATCACCCGTTGTGAATTCAACCATGTCTTTGTAGGCTTGACTTTGTGTGTCATAGTATTTAGAGTAGGTGTTATCTCGATTTGAAACTGAGCTAAAGACAGCATCGCGGTATTCTTTCAAGAACTCTTCTGCCAAGGTCCGATTTTGTTCTTCTTTGGCTACTTGCGCTTTCTTAGCATCTTGTGCACTCTTGATGCGTTTTAAAGTATCTTTGGCTAGTTTGAGTTCGATCGGATCGTTTTCACCCTCTTCAATCGTCACCTTAGCCTTTTCGGTTGTGTAGGTTTCCCCATTCATATTGAAGACGGCATGCACTTCAATTTCTTGATAAGGAATGCTGTCTACTTCAAAGGTCGTGCTGGTTCCAACTTCTTTACCATTGACCACAACCTTCACATCCGTTGGGTTTTCAACTTCATCTGGGAATTCAACTTCTAAATTGCGTTTTTCAGAATTCAACTGCAATTCTAAGTTATTCTTCGTTGCTTTTTTAGGGTTCAGATGGATCTTAGAAGTAACATTTCCGACTTCAGTTTTAGCAGTCAATTCCATTTCTTTTGTATTGTAATGGAAAGAACCAAGGTCTGTTACTGCATCTTTCTTCAAGGTCACGGTTTTATTAGCAGCCACTTTGAGTTTGGCTTGATCCAAATTTGTCTTGACCTTGACTTGCAGTGGATAGCTGGCCACACGGTATTCTTGGAAAATTCCAAATTTCTTGTCCGCCTTTTCTAAACCAAAGATCTTGTTACCAGATTTATCCGTATAACTGCCTTCTCCACCATTATCGATGATCTTGTTCAACTCTGTGCCAATATCGACTCCTTGATCTTCCATGCTGGTGATCAAGCTTTCGGCTTCATCCTTCGTCCATTTATCTTTATCAGTTGAAAGCAGGTCTGCTGCTTCGCGATAATCCTTGGTGTCAACTGCCTTGATGAATTTATCTGCAGTCACTTCGACACGTGTTGTAGACTGGAAGTAAAAGAAGGCTGCTACCAAAGCGATCACAAGAACAGCAATGGCAGAAATAATCCCAATTTTCTTCTTGGAAAGTTTCTTCCCACTCTTCGTTTTAGGGGCCTTTGGTTTTTTCTGAGTTGGACCTGCTTCTGTAACATTTGGACCAGCAAAGACCTGCGTTTGCTCAGTAGCAAGTGGAGTCGTATACGCTTGAGTCGGCTGTTGAGGCACATATTCCTGTGTTTCTTCTGTTGAATCTGGGTTCGCAAATTCTGCTTCAGGAACAGGTCCTACAAAAAACTCAAAGTTTTGACTTTTAGCAGCGGTAAATTCTTCTGCACTTGGCTTGCGGCCATAGGTTTCCTCAAAATGTTGCAACCAAGACTGACGAGCTGCCAGAAGTGGATCAACATTCTTCACTTCTTCAACTGGTTCAAGCACCGGTTCCTCGACATGTGCTTGATTCTCTTCTGGGGCATTGCCTGCGATAGACTGAATTTGTTTTAAATCAAATCCACAGGCTTTCCCAGCCATAAACTCTTCTGGTGACGGTTTGCGACCGATCACTTTTTCAAATAATTCAACCCATTTCTTCTGCATGGATCTCTTCTCCCTCATTATAAAATAGGGAAAGTGGGTCCCCCCACCTTCCATTTTGTGATATTGTTAGAATCCAAAGTTAGAGAAATTTGGAGCACTTGGAATAAATCCAGTAGCTACTTGTTCTAAAATACGAGCATTCACATAAAGAACAAAGATGGCAATGAGAAGCAAGACAACAGATGATGCTACAAGAAGCAAGAATTTGTCTGCTTTAAAGCTCGTCTTGTTCAATCCTTGATGAACCACATAGCATGTCCCAACAAAGAACAAGAAGAAAATAATGAAGTTTACAAAGCCATAAAATTCATAAACTTTTACAAGACCTACTAAGAAAGCAAGAAGGGCAAGTGGCAAAGTGTAGACAGACAAACGACCAAACTCTTCAAATGAACAACCATAACTGTATTCCTTATCTTGAAGAACCACACGGCGAACAAAGAATCCTGCTACTTGGAAAGCGTAAATGCTAAAGAAGAGGGAAATCAATGTCAACATAAAGGCACGGAAATCCATTCCATAACCACCTGTAAATCCACTAGCTGTGAAGAAGGTCCCCAAGGTCAAGACAAAGGCAGTCAAGACATACTGTAAAATTCCGTTAAGAGCTTTTGGATTTTCTACAGCTGTTGGACGTTTCAAAGCTGAAAGGAACCAATTCCAATAACCACCAACGGCAACACCAAATTGACTTGGTTGTGCAGGATAAGCTTGTCCTGATTGACCTTGGAAAGGAGCCTGTTGATAAGCTGCTTGAGTAGGTTGTTGGTAAGCTTGTTGTGAAGCTTGTTGGAAAGCAGGACCATTCGTTGGAGCAACTTGAGGTGCCGGTTCTTGAACTGGAGCTGCTACTGGTTCTTCTGTAGGTGCAGCTGGTGCTGCAGGAGCTGCTGGCGCTGCTGGTGCTGCGACAAACTCTGGAGCTTGTGGTGCTGCGACAAACTCTGGAGCTTGTGGAGCTGCGACTGGTTCTTCCACAGGTGCAGTTGGCGCTGCGACAAATTCTGGGGCTTGTGGCGCTGCAACTGGTTGTTCCGCAGGAGTAGTTGGTGCTGCTACAAACTCTGGGGTTTGTGGTGCTTCTGGAGCCACTACTTCTTCTTGAAATTCTCCAGCGGCAAGTGCTTGAGCAATTTCTTCTGCACTAGCAGAACGACCATTTACAGCTTCGAAATAATCCAGCCAATCTTGTTTTGACATATTTAATCTCCTTAACTATTGTTCATACTAGGGTATTATACAAAATTTCTGAACTATTTTCAATGAAAGACTGGAAAATCCCTGTAATATCTTTTGAAAAACATACAAATTCAACTCATTTTTAGAAATTAGTAAAGAAAAAGAGGCTGCGCAAAAACTGTCCAGCCTTTGAAGTTTGATGGGAATAAGTGCAAGACGCAGTGGTTGATTGGCATCTTTGTTCGCTTTTTAAGCTCCAAAGATGACCTAATGAGGGAAACAAAGTTTCCTTTATCCACAACCTTCAACAGTCTCCCAGACTGTTGAAGCTATGCGGAGGTGGGAAGATTGAAAAGGTTTGGGGAACCTTTTCAACTTTTTTTATTTTACGGAGTTCTTTCCCACTCCCGTTTCTTAGGATTCAAATGCATCCATGCCACCTTGGACGTTGGTCACATCATAGCCTTGCTCTTCCAAAAATTGGCAAGCGCGTGCTGAGCGTCGACCAGACTTGCAGATGACATAATAGGGCTGATCCAACTCTAGTTCTTGGTAGCGGTCTGCTAACTCAGATAGGGGAAGAAGACGAACTCCGTCTAAGTGAAGGGCATCATATTCCTCCTGCTCGCGTACATCAAGAACGTCTATGTTCCCTTTTTGATAAGCTTGGTAAAAGTTTGAAAATGGAATTTCTTTCATGATTTCTCCTGTAAGATATGTTATGGAAGGGTTAGAATTTCATAGTTAAAGCTAATTGACTCTATAAATCGGAACAAGTCTTGGGTTTTAATAAAGATGGTTTTTTCATTGGTATTGGGATGGAAAGTCATGATCTCCTCTGACACAATGTCTTTATCGAAATAGACTCGAATATCTTTTTCTTCATTGTTTAATAAACCAAATGGAGAAACCGTTCCTGGAGGTAATTGCATTTTTTCAGCTAAAGAATCTGCTGAAGCCATGCGGATCCGGTTGGCTTCCACTTGCTCTTTGAAATCATCCATATCCAATGGTTTCTTGTCGTCCATGATAAGAAGATAGAATTGGGTTTTCTTCTTGTTGGTCAAAAACATGGACTTTGTCCGGACACCTTCTAAGCCTTCAATGTAAGAATCGGCCTGCTCAGTCGTGAATGCAGGTGGGTGTTCCACAACATCAAATTCGATCCCAAGTTCTTCTAATTTGTCTTTAACTTGTTGGTATGCCTCCATCTCCAATCTCCTTTATTTTTGAATGATCTGTTGAACCAACGTTTGCAATTCTGGCACCACCTCTGCCTCAAACCAAGGATTTTTAGCCATCCAGATTTGATTGCGAGGGGAAGGATGAACTAGTGGAAAATAGGTTGGCAAATAGTTCTTAAAATGCTGAACCCGTTCAGTTACCTTGCCACTAACCTTTTCATGAAGGTAGTAAGCTTGCGCATATTGTCCAATCAGAAGGGTCAACTCAATATCCGGACACTCCTTAAGAAGTTGAGGATGCCACTTTTCCGCAAAACCTTTGCGAGGGGGAAGGTCACCAGATTTTCCATGCCCTGGGAAATAAAAGTCCATGGGAATGACCGCAAACAAACCAGAATTGTAAAAGGTGTCTTCGTCAACTCCTAACCATTCGCGCAGGCGGTCACCACTCTTATCCTTCCAATAGAGTCCCGCTTCCTGAGTCTTCATACCTGGAGCTTGCCCGACAATATTGATGCGAGCAGTCCTTGGTGCTGCAAAGAGTGGCTCGATCCCTTTCTCTGTATATGCTTTATTTTGAGGGTCTGCCATAATAGCTTCTTTAATGGTTTCAATCCTTGACATATGAACTCCTTTTATGGAAAAACTCAGCCAGAAGACCTGGCCGAGTAGTGGATTATTTGATTAATTCGTAGATGGCTTCTGCGTAAATAGCTGCTGCACGATAGAGATCTTCAACATCTGCGAATTCATTGGCTTGATGCATGGTGTTGACATAGTCAGGGAACATGGCACCGAAGGCAACACCACGTTTCAAGAGGCGACCAAAGGTACCTCCACCGATCACTTGTTCGTGGCCTTTGAGACCTGTTTGTTTTTCATAAACACGCAAGAGGGTAGAGACCAATTCATCATCCATCGGAACATAGTGAGGCGTGTGGCCATGGGCTGATAAGCTCACAGTAGCCACCCCTTCGATCTTTTCAAGGATAGATTTGATGGTTTCAGGATCTGTCCCTTGAGGGTAGCGCACGTTCAATGCAATGGTGTTGTCTGCTTGGCTTTCATCAAAATGGAAGACACCTGCATTCATGCTTAACGGTCCCATCTTGGCATCTGTATGGGCAATCCCTAATTTTTCACCGGCAAAATCTTCGTGAAGAAGTGAAGCCGTCACATGAAGGTAAGCCTTAGCAGCGCCACCAAAATCAAATTGGTTCAACAAAAGCGCTAAGTAGGTTGCACCATTGATCCCATCTTCAGGAGTGGATCCATGAGCAGATTTTCCAACGATCGTAACGGTATAAGTTTCTTCATCTACTGTTGAGATTTCAAACTTGAGCTGGTGTTCCTTGGCAAAAGCATCTAAGAAACCAGCAAGATCAGGGAGTTCTCCAGAAACGACTGCAGTCGCTGATTCTGGCACCATGTTTTCACGAAGGCCACCTGTAAAGCTGTGAAGTTTAGCCTTTCCAGTGTTGTCATTTCCAAAATGAAGGTACTCCGTGATGTTTCCTTTTTCCCCATTGATAATTGGGAATTCCGCATCTGGAGAGAAGCCAAAATCTGGCTCAGGAAGTCCGACATGTTTGAAATAGTAATCCATGTCGCCCCATCCTGATTCTTCATCCGTACCGACAACGAAGCGCACGCGCTTAGAAACAGGAAGTCCTAAGTCTTTAATGATCTTCAAACCATAGTAGCAAGCCATTGTAGGCCCTTTATCATCAGATGAGCCACGCGCATAGAGCTTGCCATCGATAATTTCAGGTTTGTAAGGGTCTGTCTTCCAACCACTACCTGCAGGCACGACGTCCATATGGGCAAAAATACCAAGCTCTTCTTCTCCTTCACCAAAGGTAAAGTGACCGGCATAATTGTCCACATTCTTGGTTTCATAGCCGTCACGTTTGGCAATTTCCAAGAATTTTTCAAGAGCTTTTACAGGACCAGGTCCAAAAGGATGCTCTGCATCTGCCTTACTGTCATCGCGTTCCGAATTGATTTCCAAGAGGCTGTATAGGTCAGCCATCATCTCATCGCGACGTTTTTCTACTTCTGCTTTAAAGTCAACTGTTGTCATGAATTCCTCCTCGAGTTTTCTAATTTTCCCTTTAGCTTAGCGTTTTTCGATAATTTCATCTACCGGTAAGCGATAGCTTGGCTCTACTTTTTCAGCCGCATAGCCAACTGTAATCAAAACTTCCGGACGGAAACGCTCTTCGATGTCCAATACTTCATTGATTTTTTCTTTATCAAATCCCAAGATAATATTGGTTCCAATGCCTTGGTCTGTCAAAGCCAACACCAAGTTCATGGCCACAAGACCGGCATTCAAAGCCAAGTAATCGCTTGTCTGTTGGGCATCATAGCGTGCAAACTCAGCAGGAAGACTTTGCATAAAGTATTGCAACTGCTCATCTGTGAAGTTTTTCACCCCACCGACACGCGCAATCTTGCGAGCCCGTTTTTGCAAATCGGTATCTGTAAAGAGGGCGATGGTCACAGGTGCTTCCATGACTTGATCGTAGTTTGGGCCATAGGCTAATTTTGCCAATTCTGCATTTTTTTGACGAACGACTACAAATTTCCAAGGTTGGCTATTGTGGGCGCTAGGGGCCAAGGTTGCGATCTCAATGGCAGTCCGTACATCCTTTGGATCGACCGGTTGGTCAGTGAAATGCTTGATCGCATGGCGTTTTTTATTGAGTTCTAGGAATTTCATAGTCAACTTCCTTTTCTAATTCTATTACCTCTATTTTAACACAAAATGAAAGAGCTTGCATGGTTTTACAGCCTAAGATTGTGAAAAAAGAGCAGACATTTGAAGATCTGCTCCTTCGTTCTAGTAACAATACACAAGAGACCCACCTATGATTCATTGGAAAGATTGAAATAGGCAGCTACTTCTTTGGCATAACCGTATTTCTCAATCAAGGAAGCTAGCAACTCATTGTTATGACCCCGATAGTTATCCTCTCGTCTTAATTCTTCGTACATCTCAATAAAAGGAAGGTCTTTGTCCTTGGCATCTTGGAGCTCTGCTTCATAGTCATAGGCCACCTTACGAAATTGCAGGTTGGTCACCCCATCTTCTTCGACATCGATCAGAGCATACTGGGCTCTGTGGTTTTGAATTGGTTCCCAGTCAAAATAAGGCATGCCAATAGTCCCTGGATTAAGAATCTGCTGGCCCTGACTGCCATAACGAAGCAACTGCTTGTGGACATGCCCGTAGATGGCCATATCTGTCTGGTCATCCAGCAATTGATCAAAGTTCTCCGTCGCATTTGCTGGACGCAAGTCCCCACCATAATTCTTTTCTGGCAAGTTGTGACTCAGTGAAAAGCGAATGCCGTTGACCTCCTTCTTCTCCATTAGAGGAAGCGAACGAAGCCAATCAATCCGCTTAGGATCCAGTCCTTCCATGAGGTACTGAGTGAGACGAAGCATCTGGATCTCCTGCGGATCCTCAAGCCCGTACTCGCCATCCAAAGCCTCTAGGACACAATCGTCCCAATTTCCTCGAACAGCAGCTGTAATCGGAATCGCATCCAGCAAGTCAAAAAGCTCCTCTCGTCCAGGTCCCGGTAGCAAAATGTCCCCTAAAAGCCAGTATTCCGTCGCGCCTAGAGCACGCGCATCCGCAATCACTGCCTCCAGGGCTGTCGTATCTCCGTGGATATCAGATAAAATGGCGATTCGATGGTTCATAACTACTCCTTTTTGGATTGAAAAATCAGTGTATATTAAGTATAACAAAAACGAGTACAAAAAGTGAAAACCATCCATTTGAATTGGATGGTTTATCTTATTAGAACTTATTATATGATTTAGAGATGATTAATTTGTGTAGAATTATGAGTTAACTAGTCCTCATCAGAAAACATCAGTTCATCTATTTTTTCTCTGTCCTCAGTAATTCCTTTGTAAGACTCAATTGTATTACTAAGGAAGTCCATATTTACCTCGTGATTGCCTTTGTATAAATATATTTGAGCACCTAATGCTTTAAGGATACCTAAGAGGTCCTTCATTTTTATTAATTCCTCTAAATTCAGATAATCACATTCTAATAAAACTTCTCCCTTTTGGATCTTATTTTTTATTTCACCAATTGGTAAACCAATAGAGTTTCTTATCAATTTACAGGCTTCAAAATTATTATCTGCCATTTTAACTTTTGAATAGACTACTGACATCATTTCACCCTTTTAAAAATCTTGCATTATATTAATTCGTTTATCTGGTAAACTTGTTTTCCAGTTTCCACTATGCCAGCCGTAAAAATCCTATATAATAATTAGGCTTGTAGAGTGAACTAGATATTCCCTGCGTCACCGTTTTCTTCATCAACAACCTCAACATTCAAGTGACCATCATCCAGGTATTCTTCTTGAGTAATTTCACCGCTATGATACATAAATTGCTTATTTAATTTTATTGACGATTGCTTAAACTCCGAAAAACTATCTACTAATCCATCTAGAGCCAATAGAACATCTACAAAACCAGTTGTATAATCTTGATCTTTTGATGAAGAAATCTTATTTTTCTTTTTGTCTAACAAAGTAATACCATTTTTTAATTGCTCCAAATATTCTTCTATTTCATTCTCACAAGCTTTTAAATCAATAAGATATTCAGAAGCCTCCATATGTTGATTACTATTTAGTTGTTCAAAAAAATCGATATACTGTCTTATTAGTTTGCTTACTTCAATCATTTATTTAGTCTCCGCCCTGCTCCTGCATTTCATGATTTTCTAATCCATCTAAATAATTTCCAAAAATTCTTTCATCATGAACTACTTCGATCTATTTCGTCAGAAAGTCTAAGTAGTATATCACACAATTCTTCAAAGTCCAAAGCGAGATTGCCTACACCCACTATTAACTGTGAAATTGCCTCTCTATCTATCTTTTTATTTTGTGTTATAGAATTTGCTAACTTTTCATTTCCTTTTTTAAGCCAATCTACATGATTTGGAATGTAGTCTGATAAATAGTCTGCAAAGTCACCTAGATCTTCTACTGGAAACTTCACCTCGGATTGACTTGTTTGAATCAATGAAATATTTTCAAAGACCTTATTCAATTCTTTCTCAATTGTCATTTTATTCTTCTTTCTTAGTGATTTCACCATTTAGATATCTAATTTTTTTTGAGACTTGTATATGAATTTCCCTCAAATCAGCAAAATAATTCTCAATATTCAGTAACGAAGTGTAAATATCAAACATCCCATTTAAGTATAATTGCTTGTCATCATTACTCAATGTATCCATATCTAGTTTTTCTATTAAATGAATTCCACTGACAAGATTATCAAAGTCATCTTGAAAATCTTCGTTAATATCCTCAGTAATATCTGATATCTTTTCTGAATCAACTAATTGTTCACTGTAATAAGAATTTAGTTTAGAATAAACGGCTGTTAATTGTTGTAATAATTCTTTCATAACAATTAAAACTCCTTCATTTGATTTAATGATATTTTGTAGATCCATCTAGATTCATTAGTTTTTTAAATTTCACTCTCTTGTCAAATATATCAGTATGTTGTTAGTATAACAAAAACACCCATAAAACGCGAAAACCATCCAAAATAATTTGAATGGTCCAATACCTTTGAAACTTGGATGTCATTTTCAATAAAATTATATGATTATTTATCGATAGTTATTAAGGATAAAAAGTCAGAAAATGTATCAGCTATATAAAAAACATTTTCATCGTTAGAAGTTACGGGGAGGCTAAAGTTGCTGTCCCAAAAATACACACCTTTATCATCTCCTTCAGTAATTTGAATAAACATCCCACCTCCATACTCTACACCGAATATAAAAGTGGAGATAGGCATTTCAATTTTAAAATCGTTATTCCAACTAATGATGT
>OBUY01000761.1_pt1 | contig 11010 bp, 7 predicted proteins | sample 1475781 | NCBI WGS metagenome assembly OBUY01 (sample SAMEA2579912, study PRJEB22360) | human gut metagenome | biome: human gut; feature: human-associated habitat; material: faeces | place: Denmark | collected 2008/2010 | reverse complement strand
AGAAACTGGGACTGAGCGCACTCACCGCGCTGGTATTAAGCTCAATGCTGGGCGCGGGTGTTTTCAGTCTGCCGCAAAATATGGCAGCAGTTGCCAGCCCGGCAGCACTGCTCATCGGCTGGGGCATTACTGGCGCTGGCATTTTATTGCTGGCCTTTGCCATGCTGATCCTCACGCGCATTCGTCCCGAACTTGACGGCGGTATCTTTACCTATGCCCGCGAAGGGTTTGGCGAGCTAATCGGCTTTTGTTCCGCATGGGGATACTGGCTGTGCGCGGTCATCGCCAACGTCTCCTATCTGGTGATCGTTTTTTCCGCGTTAAGCTTTTTTACGGACACGCCGGAATTGCGCCTGTTTGGCGATGGTAATACCTGGCAATCGATCGTCGGTGCATCGGCTTTATTGTGGATTGTTCACTTTTTGATCCTGCGCGGGGTGCAAACCGCTGCCAGCATTAACCTGGTGGCAACACTGGCAAAACTGTTGCCGCTGGGTCTGTTTGTTGTGTTGGCGATGATGATGTTCAAACTGGATACCTTCAAGCTCGACTTCACCGGACTTGCACTTGGCGTACCCGTTTGGGAACAGGTGAAAAACACCATGCTGATCACCCTGTGGGTTTTCATTGGTGTGGAAGGTGCCGTGGTTGTTTCTGCGCGTGCGCGTAATAAACGTGATGTTGGCAAAGCGACACTGCTGGCGGTTCTCTCCGCTCTGGGCGTTTACTTGCTGGTAACGCTGCTTTCGCTGGGCGTGGTGGCACGTCCTGAACTGGCTGAAATTCGTAACCCGTCAATGGCCGGTCTGATGGTGGAAATGATGGGACCATGGGGCGAAATCATCATCGCTGCCGGTTTGATCGTTTCCGTTTGCGGCGCGTACTTAAGCTGGACCATCATGGCGGCAGAAGTTCCGTTCCTGGCCGCCACTCATAAAGCATTCCCGCGCATTTTTGCGCGCCAGAACGCACAAGCTGCGCCATCCGCTTCACTGTGGCTGACCAACATCTGCGTGCAAATTTGTCTGGTACTCATCTGGCTGACCGGTTCCGATTACAACACATTGCTGACCATCGCCTCAGAAATGATTCTGGTGCCCTATTTCCTGGTCGGCGCGTTCTTGCTGAAAATCGCAACCCGTCCACTGCATAAAGCGGTAGGTGTCGGTGCCTGCATTTATGGCTTATGGTTATTGTATGCCTCTGGTCCAATGCACTTGCTGTTATCCGTTGTTCTGTATGCGCCGGGGCTGCTGGTTTTCCTGTATGCGCGTAAAACGCATACACATGATAACGTACTGAACCGTCAGGAAATGGTGCTAATTGGCATGCTGTTAATTGCCTCAGTTCCGGCGACCTGGATGCTGGTGGGATAACGTTCATCCCATCGTTGGATAGCAAAGGAGATAACGATGGGTAAAGCCCAGCCCTTGCCAATATTAATTACTGGCGGAGGTCGTCGCATCGGCCTCGCACTCGCCTGGCATTTCATTAATCAAAAGCAACCGGTGATTGTCAGCTATCGGACGCACTATCCAGCCATTGATGGACTGATTAAGGCAGGTGCGCAGTGTATTCAAGCTGATTTTTCGACCAACGACGGTGTGATGGCGTTTGCCGATGAAGTACTAAAAAGCACCCATGGCCTGCGTGCTATTTTGCATAACGCCAGCGCGTGGATGGCGGAAAAACCGGGTGCGCCACTGTCCGACGTGCTGGCTTGCATGATGCAGATCCACGTTAATACCCCATACCTGCTCAACCATGCGCTAGAAAGATTACTGCGTGGGCACGGACACGCCGCCAGCGATATTATTCACTTTACCGATTATGTGGTGGAGCGCGGTAGCGACAAACATATTGCGTATGCTGCAAGCAAAGCGGCACTGGATAATATGACCCGCTCGTTTGCCCGTAAGCTGGCACCGGAAGTGAAAGTGAATTCTATTGCGCCATCGCTGATCCTGTTTAATGAGCATGATGATGCCGAATATCGACAACAGGCGCTGAATAAATCACTGATGAAAACCGCGCCTGGCGAGAAAGAAGTGATCGACCTGGTCGATTACTTACTTACCAGCTGCTTTGTCACCGGACGCAGTTTCCCTCTTGATGGCGGTCGTCATCTGCGTTAATGCAGCTTTATCCAGCATATAATCAACACCCATGCGCTTATCCCCCAACACGCAACAGAACCAACAAAAGCAGCGGGTAAGCGCATCATTCCGGTGAAATACCACAGCGACACCAGGTAAACAAAATAGGGAATAATCGACCACATGCTAAAAATGATGGTTGCGCGTAAGGCTTCAATGCCGCGTTCGCTGGCAACAATATAATGCGCGATGAGCGCAAAGGTTGGGAAAAGCGGGATCAGCCCGGCTATGTAGTAATTTTTCGTTTTTGCTAATACACCAATCAACACCACCACCAGCGCACCAAGCGCGGCTTTGATTACCAGCCCCATCTTTTTACCTTAACACTTCCATAACAAGTCATCAGTAGAATACCTGATGAAACCTTGTTTAGAAACGATTGATAGTAAGTAAAAACAGCGCGGTGTATTGTGACGTTTTTATATCTACCGTGAATGTTATGAACACTATCGTATTTGTGGAAGATGATGCGGAAGTCGGTTCACTGATTGCTGCGTACCTGGCAAAACATGATATGCAGGTTACCGTAGAGCCGCGCGGCGACCAGGCCGAAGAAACTATTCTGCGAGAAAATCCGGATTTGGTGTTACTCGACATCATGCTACCAGGCAAGGATGGCATGACCATTTGCCGTGATTTACGCGCAAAGTGGTCCGGACCGATTGTTCTTCTAACCTCTCTCGATAGCGATATGAACCACATCCTGGCACTGGAAATGGGTGCCTGCGACTATATTCTCAAAACGACGCCCCCTGCTGTTTTGTTAGCGCGTTTACGTTTGCATTTGCGTCAGAATGAGCAAGCCACACTGAGCAAAGGTCTTCAGGAAACGTCTCTGACTCCCTACAAAGCCCTGCATTTCGGCACGTTGACCATCGATCCCATCAACCGCGTAGTCACCCTGGCTAACACTGAAATCTCGCTCTCGACATCTGATTTCGAATTATTGTGGGAATTAGCTACCCATGCCGGGCAAATCATGGACCGCGATGCATTGCTGAAAAATTTACGTGGCGTCAGTTATGACGGACTGGATCGTAGCGTGGACGTGGCTATTTCGCGGTTAAGAAAAAAACTGCTCGATAACGCTGCTGAACCGTATCGTATTAAAACTGTGCGTAACAAAGGCTATCTTTTTGCGCCCCATGCATGGGAATGAGCGATGAAAAAACTGTTTATCCAGTTTTATCTTTTACTGTTTGTCTGCTTTCTGGTGATGTCCCTGCTGGTTGGACTGGTGTACAAATTTACCGCCGAACGCGCGGGCAAACAGTCGCTGGATGATTTGATGAACAGTTCGCTGTACCTGATGCGTAGCGAGTTGCGGGAGATCCCCCCGCACGACTGGGGAAAAACGCTGAAGGAGATGGATTTAAATCTCTCTTTCGATCTGCGCGTCGAACCCTTGAGTAAGTATCATCTCGATGAAATTTCCATGCACCGACTGCGTGGCGGTGAGATTGTTGCTCTGGATGATCAGTACACTTTTTTGCAACGCATCCCACGCAGCCACTACGTGCTGGCCGTCGGTCCCGTTCCTTATCTCTATTACCTCCATCAAATGCGTTTGTTGGATATCGCGCTGATTGCCTTTATTGCCATCTCTCTCGCCTTTCCAGTGTTTATCTGGATGCGTCCGCACTGGCAGGACATGTTAAAACTGGAAGCAGCGGCGCAACGATTTGGCGATGGCCATCTCAATGAACGCATTCACTTTGATGATGGTTCGAGCTTTGAACGACTGGGCGTAGCATTTAACCAGATGGCGGACAATATCAATGCATTAATTGCCAGCAAAAAACAGCTTATCGACGGGATTGCTCACGAACTGCGAACGCCGTTAGTGCGCCTGCGTTATCGGCTGGAGATGAGCGATAACCTGAGTGAAACAGAGTCTCAGGCTCTGAATCGTGATATCAGCCAACTGGAAGCCTTGATCGAAGAACTGCTGACCTATGCCCGATTAGACCGCCCGCAAAATGAGTTGCATCTTAGCGAGCCAGACCTACCGTTATGGCTGTCAACACATCTGGCCGATATCCAGGCTGTTAACCCCGACAAAACGGTACGGATAAAAACGCTCATGCAAGGTCATTATGCGGCGCTGGATATGCGCTTAATGGCGCGCGTGTTGGATAACTTGATCAATAACGCCCTGCGCTACTGCCATTCAACCGTAGAAACCAGCCTGCTACTGGCAGGAAACAGAGCGACATTAATTGTCGAAGATGATGGGCCAGGAATAGCCCCACAGGATCGCGAGCATGTCTTTGAACCCTTTGTGCGTCTCGATCCTAGCCGTGACCGTTCAACCGGCGGTTGTGGGTTGGGACTGGCGATTGTCCACTCTATTGCACTGGCAATGGGCGGCACGGTTAACTGTGACTCCAGCGAACTGGGTGGTGCCCGCTTCTCGTTTAGCTGGCCGTTATGGCATAACATCCCGCAATTTACCTCTGCTTGACATTACGCGCACGGTGGTCAAGTCACCACCACTGTGCTATAAAATAAGGATGTTGTAACTAAAGTGGTTAATATTATGGCGCGTTACGATCTCGTAGACCGACTCAACACTACTTTTCGCCAGATGGAACAAGAGCTGGCTGCATTTGCCGCTCATCTTGAGCAACACAAGCTATTGGTTGCCCGCGTGTTCTCTTTGCCGGAGGTAAAAAAAGAGGATGAGCATAATCCGCTTAATCGTATTGAGGTAAAGCAACATCTCGGCAACGACGCGCAGTCGCTGGCGTTGCGTCATTTCCGCCATTTATTTATTCAACAACAGTCCGAAAATCGCAGCAGCAAAGCCGCTGTTCGTCTACCTGGCGTGTTGTGTTACCAGGTCGATAATCTTTCGCAAGCAGCGTTGGTCAGTCATATTCAGCACATCAATCAAATCAAGACTACGTTCGAGCATATCGTCACGGTTGAGTCAGAACTCCCCACAGCGGCGCGTTTTGAATGGGTGCATCGTCATTTGCCGGGGCTGATCACCCTTAATGCTTACCGAACGCTCACTGTTCTGCACGACCCCGCCACTTTACGTTTTGGGTGGGCCAATAAACATATCATTAAGAATTTGCATCGTGATGAAGTCCTGGCACAGCTGGAAAAAAGCCTGAAATCACCGCGCAGTGTCGCACCGTGGACGCGCGAGGAGTGGCAAAGAAAACTGGAGAGAGAGTATCAGGATATTGCTACCCTGCCACAGGACGCGAAGTTAAAAATCAAACGTCCGGTGAAGGTGCAGCCGATTGCCCGCGTCTGGTACAAGGGAGATCAAAAACAAGTACAACACGCTTGCCCTACACCGCTTATTGCGCTGATTAATCGGGATAATGGCGCGGGCGTGCCGGACGTTGGGGAGTTGTTAAATTACGATGCCGACAATGTGCAACACCGTTATAAACCACAGGCGCAGCCGCTTCGTTTGATCATTCCACGGCTGCACCTGTATGTTGCAGATTAACGCCCGGCTTTCATACTGCCGACCATCTGTTCTGGCCGTACCCAGCTGTCAAACTCGGCTTCGCTAAGATACCCCAGCGCAAGGGCCGCAGCTTTTAAGGTCAGCCCTTCTTTATGCGCTTTTTTGGCGATCTCGGCGGCTTTGTCATAACCTATGTGGGTGTTAAGCGCAGTCACCAGCATCAGCGATTCATTGAGTAATTGATTGATTCGCTCACGATTCGGTTCAATACCCACTGCGCAGTGTTTGTTAAAACTTTCCATGCCATCTGCCAGCAAGCGCACCGATTGCAGGAAATTGTGGATCACCATCGGACGGAAAACGTTCAGTTCAAAGTTACCGGAAGCGCCACCCATGTTGATCGCCACGTCGTTCCCCATCACCTGACAGCAAAGCATGGTTAATGCCTCACACTGTGTTGGGTTCACTTTTCCCGGCATGATTGAGCTGCCCGGCTCATTTTCCGGGATTGAGATTTCACCAATTCCACAGCGCGGGCCAGAGGCCAGCCAGCGGACATCATTGGCAATTTTCATCAGTGACGCAGCCAACCCTTTCAACGCGCCGTGCGCCTGAACCAGGGCATCACAGGTCGCCAGCGCTTCAAATTTGTTCGGCGCGGTAACAAACGGTGCACAGGTAATGACTGCCAGTTCATCTGCTACGCGACGCGCATACTCCGGATGGGTATTTAGTCCAGTACCCACCGCTGTACCGCCCAGAGCCAGTTCCGCTACGTGAGGCAGGCTGTATTCAATATGTTTGAGATTATGCTCGAGCATCGCTACCCAGCCGGAAATCTCCTGCCCCAGTGTTAGCGGCGTGGCGTCCTGCAAGTGGGTTCGACCGATTTTTACGATATCGGCAAATGCACGCGATTTTTCACTCAGCGTCTGTGTCAGGGTTTTAAGCTGCGGAATGAGTTGCTTGCGCAGCGCCAGCAGCGCCGCAACGTGCATCGCCGTTGGAAAGACATCGTTAGAACTTTGGCTTTTGTTCACGTCGTCGTTAGGGTGAACTTTACGCTCCATCCCACGCACGCCTCCGAGTAATTCACTGGCCCGGTTAGCCAGCACTTCGTTCATGTTCATGTTACTTTGCGTGCCGGAGCCGGTCTGCCAGATTGCCAGCGGGAATTCATCGTCATGCTGTCCTGCCAGTACTTCATCCGCCGCCTGACGAATGGCGCTCGCTTTCTCTTCAGACAACAAGCCTAAATCTTCATTAACTTTTGCCGCTGCGCGCTTGGTTAGCGCCAGCGCATGAATCAGTGAGGTGGGCATTTTCTCCGTCGAAATGCGGAAATGCTCCAGCGAGCGTTGAGTTTGTGCGCCCCACAGCTTATCTGCCGGGACATCGATCGCACCCATCGAATCTTTTTCGCTGCGTACTGTATTCATGGCCTGCTCCTCACCTGATTAATTTTTTCTTTCTGTTTTGCTTTCGTTAAGCAACTTTTAGCTCACTCATTATTTACTATTTGGTAACAAATGTTTGGTCTTTCGTGCCATGTAAAAAAGCCGCCCCGAAGTAAAGGGCGGCTCAGATTGTTTGCAAAGTACGCTTTGTTCATGCCGGATACGGCGTGAACGCCTTATCCGCCCGCTTATTTCACGCAGCGGGTACACTGCGTGAGTTGAATCTGCTGGAAGAAGTCATTCCCTTTATCATCAACAAGGATAAATGCCGGGAAATCTTCCACTTCAATTTTCCAGATAGCTTCCATACCCAGTTCCGGATATTCAACACATTCCAGGCTCTTAATACTGCCCTGCGCCAGCACTGCTGCCGGGCCGCCGATACTGCCAAGGTAAAAGCCACCATGTTTTTTACAAGCATCGGTCACCTGCTGACTGCGATTACCCTTCGCCAGCATGATCATACTGCCGCCCTGCGCTTGCAGTTGATCGACGTAAGAATCCATCCGTCCGGCGGTCGTTGGGCCAAGAGAGCCGGAGGCATAACCTTCTGGCGTTTTTGCCGGACCAGCATAGTAAATCGGGTGATCTTTGATGTATTGCGGTAACCCTTCGCCGTTGTCCATGCGCTCTTTCAGTTTGGCGTGGGCAATATCACGACCGACAATAATCGTGCCGTTCAGCGACAAGCGGGTAGAAACGGGATACTGCGACAACTGTGCGAGGATCTCTTTCATCGGACGATTAAGGTCAACGCGCACCGCTTCGCCTTCCCCTGCTTTACGCAATTCTTCCGGGATATATTTGCCTGGATTATGTTCCAGTTTTTCGATCCAGATCCCCTGACGATTGATTTTCGCTTTGATATTACGGTCAGCAGAACAGGAAACGCCCATACCAACCGGACAGGATGCGCCGTGGCGTGGCAGACGAATCACGCGGATATCATGGGCAAAATATTTACCGCCAAACTGCGCCCCCAGACCAAGATTTTGCGCTTCAATCAGCAACTCTTTTTCCAGCTCCACATCACGGAACGCCTGACCGTGCTCATTCCCTTCCGTTGGCAGCTCGTCATAGTATTTAGCGGAAGCCAGTTTTACTGTTTTAAGGTTAGTTTCCGCAGATGTACCACCGATCACGAAGGCAATGTGATACGGAGGACACGCCGCCGTGCCCAGCGTACGCATTTTCTCAACCAGATAATTTTTCAGTTTCCCTGGCGTCAGTAACGCTTTGGTTTCCTGATAGAGATACGTCTTGTTTGCTGAACCGCCACCTTTGGCGATACAGAGGAATTTATACTCGTCGCCATCAACAGCATAAAGATCGATCTGCGCTGGCAGGTTGGTGCCAGTATTCACCTCTTTATACATATCCAGCGCTGCGTTTTGCGAGTAGCGCAGGTTATCTTCGATATAGGTGTTATAGACACCGCGCGCCAGCGCCGCTTCATCACCACCACCGGTCCATACACGCTGCCCTTTTTTACCGACGATTATCGCGGTGCCGGTATCCTGGCAGGTTGGCAGAACGCCTTTTGCGGCGATGTCGGAGTTGCGCAGGAATTGCAGCGCCACATATTTGTCGTTTTCGCTGGCTTCCGGGTCGCGCAGGATATCGGCCACTTGCTGCTGGTGAGCTGGACGCAGCATAAATGACGCATCATGAAACGCCTGACGCGCCAACAAAGTTAACGCTTCTGGCGCGACTTTCAAAATCTCCTGCCCTTCAAATTCAGATACGCTAACGTGTTCGCTGGTCAGCAGGTAGTACTCGGTATCATCTTTTTTGAGTGGGAAAGGAGCCTGATAATGAAAGGGTTTGTTTGACATTGTTCTCTCACTTACTGCCTGGTTTGGTTATGCTCTGGGCGGGTGTTCCATTGCCCTGTTAAAAGCGAGTTACATTATCCTACACACTTTTTTAACAAAAACTGAGACTAGTACGACTTTTTGCGGCTCCAGGTTACTTCCCGTAGGATTCTTGCTTTAATAGCGGGATTAATTTCCACATTAAAACAGGGATTGATCATGCAAAAACTCATTAACTCAGTGCAAAACTATGCCTGGGGCAGCAAAACGGCGTTGACTGAACTTTATGGTATGGAAAATCCGTCCAGCCAGCCGATGGCCGAGCTGTGGATGGGCGCACATCCAAAAAGCAGTTCACGAGTGCAGAATGCCGCCGGAGATATCGTTTCACTGCGTGATGTGATTGAGAGTGATAAATCGACTCTGCTCGGAGAGGCCGTTGCCAAACGCTTTGGCGAACTGCCTTTCCTGTTCAAAGTATTATGCGCAGCACAGCCGCTCTCCATTCAGGTTCATCCAAACAAACGCAATTCTGAAATCGGTTTTGCCAAAGAAAATGCCGCAGGTATTCCGATGGATGCCGCCGAGCGTAACTATAAAGATCCTAACCACAAGCCGGAGCTGGTTTTTGCGCTGACGCCTTTCCTTGCGATGAACGCGTTTCGTGAGTTTTCCGAGATTGTCTCCCTGCTCCAGCCGGTCGCAGGTGCACATCCGGCGATTGCTCACTTTTTACAACAGCCTGATGCCGAACGTTTAAGCGAACTGTTCGCCAGCCTGTTGAATATGCAGGGTGAAGAGAAATCCCGCGCGCTGGCGATTTTGAAATCGGCGCTCGACAGCCAACAGGGTGAGCCGTGGCAAACGATTCGTTTAATTGCTGAATTTTACCCGGATGACAGCGGCCTGTTCTCCCCACTGTTACTGAATGTGGTAAAACTGAACCCTGGTGAAGCGATGTTCCTGTTCGCAGAAACACCACACGCCTACCTGCAAGGCGTGGCGCTGGAAGTGATGGCGAACTCCGATAACGTGCTGCGTGCGGGTCTGACGCCTAAATACATTGATATTCCGGAACTGGTTGCCAATGTGAAGTTCGAAGCCAAACCGGCTAACCAGTTGTTGACCCAGCCGGTGAAACAAGGTGCAGAACTGGACTTCCCGATTCCTGTTGATGATTTTGCCTTCTCGCTGCATGACCTTAGTGATAAAGAAACCAACATCAGCCAGCAGAGTGCCGCCATTTTGTTCTGCGTCGAAGGCGATGCAACGCTGTGTAAAGGTTCTCAGCAGTTACAGCTTAAACCGGGTGAATCAGCGTTTATTGCCGCCAACGAATCACCGGTGACTGTCAAAGGCCACGGCCGTTTAGCGCGTGTTTACAACAAGCTGTAAGAGCTTACTGAAAAAATTAACATCTCTTGCTAAGCTTATTAAAGGCTTATAACACCTTCAGGCGGCCAGTCCGCCTGATTTCATTTTATGGATAATCATTATGAATAAATCGCTGGTAGCGGTAGGCGTCATTGTTGCGCTAGGCGTAGTCTGGACAGGCGGCGCATGGTATACAGGCAAGAAGATTGAAACCCATCTCGAAGACATGGTCGCGCAGGCGAACGCGCAACTCAAACTGACCGCTCCTGAATCCAACCTGGAAGTGAGTTATCAAAACTATCATCGCGGCGTATTCAGCAGTCAGCTGCAACTGTTGGTAAAACCCATTGCCGGGAAAGAAAATCCGTGGATTAAAAGCGGTCAGAGCGTCATCTTCAACGAATCGGTTGATCATGGTCCCTTCCCCCTTGCCCAGCTAAAAAAACTGAACCTGATCCCGTCGATGGCATCAATTCAAACCACGCTGGTTAATAACGAAGTTAGCAAGCCACTGTTTGATATGGCAAAAGGTGAAACGCCTTTTGAGATTAACTCCCGCATTGGTTACAGCGGAGATTCCAGTTCCGATATTTCGCTCAAGCCGCTGAATTACGAGCAAAAGGATGAAAAAGTCGCCTTTAGCGGCGGCGAGTTCCAGTTAAGTGCTGACAGAGACGGTAAAGCTATCTCCCTTTCCGGAGAGGCGCAAAGTGGTCGGATAGACGCAGTTAACGAATACAACCAGAAAGTGCAGTTGACCTTTAATAATCTGAAAACCG
>OBUY01000757.1_pt1 | contig 11055 bp, 11 predicted proteins | sample 1475781 | NCBI WGS metagenome assembly OBUY01 (sample SAMEA2579912, study PRJEB22360) | human gut metagenome | biome: human gut; feature: human-associated habitat; material: faeces | place: Denmark | collected 2008/2010 | reverse complement strand
TCTCAATTGTTTTTGGATTGTCGAGCAAGACGCAGTGGTTGAGTGGGCTCTACTAGGCTGATTTCATCAGCTTTTACAGCCCTACTCAACTGTGCGGAGGTGGGACGACGAAATCGAATTCTAACGAATGACCGATTTCTATCCCACTCTCTTTTCTTTCGCTGTTTGAAGCTTAATTTTTGGGCAAAGATTTGGTATAATGGAAGGTATGAAACAATCGGAAAAAGAATCACAATACCAGCTCTTGCTGGCTCAATTAGATGCTCTCTTAATGGGAGAAAGCAATGCCTTGGCTAATCTGTCCAATGCCAGTGCTCTCTTAAATCAAGCCTTGCCACGTTCTGTCTTTGCGGGTTTTTATTTGTATGACCAAACGGAATTAATCCTGGGACCTTTTCAGGGAGGTGTTTCTTGTGTCCACATCGCACTTGGAAAGGGTGTCTGTGGAGAAGCAGCCCAGAAGCAAGAAACCATGATTGTCGATGATGTCCGCCAACATGCCAACTATATTTCCTGTGATAGTCGGGCTATGAGTGAAATTGTGGTGCCTATGGTCAAGGACGGCCAGCTCCTGGGGGTTTTAGACCTGGACTCAGAATGCGTCTCTGACTATGATCAGCTGGATCAGGAGTATTTGGAAAAGTTTGTCGCTCTCTTGATCGAAAAGACAAACTGGGACTTTAAGATGTTTGGGGTTAAGAACTAATGTATCAAGCTTTATATCGCAAATACCGTAGCCAGACCTTTGGTCAATTGGTCGGCCAGCAAGTGGTTGCACGGACATTGAGACAGGCTGTCGAGCAGGACAAGATCAGCCATGCCTATCTCTTTTCTGGTCCTCGTGGAACTGGGAAAACCAGTGTGGCCAAGATCTTTGCTAAGGCCATGAACTGTCCCAATCAAGTCAATGGGGAGCCGTGTAACGACTGCTATATCTGTGAATCCATTACCAATGGGAGTCTTGAAGATGTTATCGAGATCGATGCAGCCTCTAACAATGGGGTCGATGAAATTCGCGATATTCGCGACAAGTCGACCTATGCTCCAAGTCTAGCCAAGCACAAAGTCTACATTATCGATGAGGTCCACATGCTCTCGTCAGGGGCCTTCAATGCCTTGTTGAAGACGCTAGAAGAGCCAACGGAGAATGTGGTCTTTATCCTAGCAACAACGGAATTGCACAAGATTCCTGCGACCATCCTTTCACGAGTGCAACGTTTTGAATTCAAATCTATCAAACTGCCAGATATCGTTCACCATTTGGAAAGTATTTTAGCTACTGAAGGCATTGCCTATGAAGCAGATGCCGTGCAAATCATCGCCCGGCGCGCTGAAGGTGGGATGCGGGATGCTTTGTCCATTTTGGATCAAGCTTTGAGTCTGACTGCGGGTAGTGAGTTGACGACCGCGATTGCTGAAGAGATTACGGGCTCTATCAGCCTTGCTGCGCTTGATCAGTACGTGGCTGCTATCTTGGCTCATGATGCGACAGCGGCGCTGGACCAACTTGCGATTATCTTTGATAATGGGAAGAATATGGCCCGTTTCGTCACGGACTTACTTCAATATCTGAGAGATCTCTTGATTGTTCAGACAGGTGGAGAAAATACCCATGCTAGTGATTTATTCGCGGCCAACCTTGCAGCCGATCAAGCTCGTCTCTTTGCTCTGATTGACCAGGCGACGACTAGTCTAGCAGATATCAAAAACAGCCTGCAACCGCGCATTTATACTGAAATGATGACCATTAAATTGGCGGAAAGCACGGCTCAAGATTCTAACTCAGTAGCTGTGGAGGTTCCTTCCAATGTGCTGGCTCAACTGGAAGACTTGAAGAAGGAAGTCGCTCAACTCAAGCAACAGTTAGCGCAAACAGGTAACAGTCTTCCTGCTTCGAAACCAGCGGTAGCTCGTCCAACCAAGTCTAGCAAGGGCTATCGGGCAGATCGCAACAAGGTCAACGCGATTTTACAAGAGGCAGTCGAAAACCCAGAACTGGCTCGAACAAACTTGATCCGCCTCCAGAATGCATGGGGGGAAATTATCGAGAGCTTGGCAGGTGCAGATAAGGCTCTCTTGATCGGATCTCAACCGGTTGCTGCCAATGAAAATCACGCTATTTTAGCTTTTGAGTCTGCCTTTAATGCCGAACAGACCATGAAACGGGACAACCTCAATACCATGTTTGGCAATATCCTCAGCAATGCTGCAGGCTTCTCACCAGAGATTCTAGCGGTTTCTCTAGAGGAGTGGACTCAAATCCGGGCAGAGTTTTCAGCTAAGACGCGTGGACAAAAAGCGGAAGTGGTGGAAGAAGAGGAAAGCGTCATCCCTGAGGAATTTACCTTCCTATCCGATAAAATTACCCTTCAGGACGATTAATACATGAATTTTTTACTGAATCATGGTAAAATAACGATATGAATACAAAACAATTTGCAGTGATAGCAGTCTTTACTGCTATGGAGACTTACTTTTTCAATGAAGCGACCATGGCGGGTCAGATGCTCTTTGCATTCTTTTGGGCCCTCTTGATCTTGCGCAATCTCCAAACGGCCTATATGGTGGAGAAAATTGCTAGTGCCATTGAAAAAGAAATGAAGAAGAAAAGAAAATAAAACCTTTGAAAAGAAATCTTTTTTCAAAGGTTTTTTTCTATGGCGATAGATGAAGTGATTCTGAACGACTGCTCAGCTTTCCTAGATTTTTCTAGGAAATTTTTTCTATTTCATAAACATTTCACATTTCTCCTCTATAATGAAAGCAACAAATGATGGAAGCGTCCACAATGCATCGCTGTGGACCTTGAAATGGAGGGTAAGATCATGCTCTTACAACAGGCAATCGCCTATATTTCTCGAAAAAGAACGAGGAATCTGGTCCTCTTTCTGATTCTCCTCTTGATCCTCTCTTGCTTGTATTTCTGCTTTTCACTGATGCAAGTGGGGGGAAGACTGGAGGACCATATCAAGCAGTCGGCTGGGACCAGTTTTGCCCTGACCAGTAAACAGGGGACTGCTCCTTTTGCTCTGAAGGAAGCTGAAAAGGTGCAAGAGATTTCTGGGGTAGGATCCATGGTTCCTCAATATGAAAGTCCGGTTCGTATTCTTGGGAAAGAAGCGGTGACGGGACAGCAGTCGGTAGAGCGGGATGATCTGGGTCAGGAAGCCAAGCAAGCGCTAGGTGCTGTCTTTACCCAGAAGACAGACCAGCACCTGGATTTCCGCAGTGGCAGTTTCCAACTGGTGCAAGGCAAGCACTTATCTGACAAGGCTCGCGGCCAGATCTTGATCCATCAAGAGTTGGCTAAGAAGAACAAGCTAAAGGTCGGAGATTCCTTGACCTTATCTAGTTTTCAGATGGGAGAGACTCCTGCCAAAGAGCAAACCTTTAAAATCGTAGGGATTTTTTCGGGTAAGAAACAGGAAAAATTTACAGGGATGACCTCAGATCTGAGTGAGAACCAAGTCTATCTCCCTTATGAGGATGCGACTAAGCTCCTAGGTCTCAGTCAGCAAGAAGTGACCCAGGTCACCTTTGGAGTCAAAGATCCTGAGAAAATCGATGCCCTCTTGAAGCAAGTCAAAAGCTTGGATCTGGATTGGCAATCGCTACGCTTGGTCGAAGATCGCAAGGCCTTTGACCAGATGAAGAAATCCTCTCAGACCTTAGAAGGCATGGTACGGATCATGATGATCGTCCTCCTAGTGACAGGAGCCGGTGCCCTATCGCTCTTACTCAGTCTCTGGACACGGGAGCGGATCCATGAAATCGGGGTGCTCTTATCCATTGGGAAGAGCAAGGGCCGGATCTTTAGACAGTTCCTCTTGGAAGTGGTGCTGGTATCCTTACTAGCGGGGATCCCAGCCTTTCTCATCGGACGGATGGTCATCCATCGTTTCTTAGAGCAGTTTGTCGGACAGACAGGTCAACAGCAGACCTTAGAATTGCTTCATCAAATCCCTCAAGGCCTTTCCTTAGGTATCGCCTATGCTAGCCTCTTGTGCTTGATCCTATTGTCGCTCGGTGTAACTACCAGCATGATCTGGCGCAAGAGTCCAAAAGAAATATTAACAAAAATGAGTTAAGGAGAAATGACACCTATGTTAGAACTCAAACATGTATCCTATAGCTACCAAAGCTACCAAGAAGAGATCTTCTCAGACGTGAACTATCAGTTCAAAAATAGGACATTTTACAGCATTATCGGTCAGTCTGGAGCAGGGAAATCGACTCTCCTCTCCCTCTTGGCTGGTCTGGACAATCCCAAGAAGGGGCAGGTTCTCTTTGGTGGGGAGGACATCCAGACCAAAGGGTCTAGCTACCATCGCAAGCACCATGTCTCCCTGATCTTTCAGAATTACAATCTGATTGATTATTTGACGCCACTGGAAAATGTCCGCCTGGTCAACAAACAAGCTGGAAAAGACATTCTCTTTGAATTGGGATTGGACGAAACGCAAATCAAACGCAATGTTCTTCAATTGTCTGGAGGGCAACAGCAACGGGTGGCCATTGCGCGTGCGCTCGTTTCAGAAGCACCTGTCATTTTGGCTGATGAGCCGACGGGAAACCTAGACGAACAGACAGCAGGTGATATCATTGCGATTTTGAAGAAATTGGCCAAGGAGCGCCAAAAATGTGTCATCGTCGTCACCCACAGCAAGGAAGTGGCAGAGGCCTCCGATGTGGTCTTGGAATTGAGTCGCCGTAGCCTCGTTGAGAAGAGCAAGTAAGGAGGGAATGTTATGTTGCGAAATGCTTTTGCTTATATCACACGTAAATGGCCCAAGTCTCTCTTGCTCTTTGCCATTATTCTCCTCATGGGGACCTTGAGCCTGATCGGACTCTCCATGAAGGGAGCGACCCAAAAAGCTTCATCGGAAAGCCTGGGATCGATCACCAATAGCTTCTCCATGCAGATCAACCGCAGGACCAATCCAGGAACCCCTCGGGGAGCGGGGAATCTCAGAGGAGAGGATATCGAAAAAATCAGTCAGGTAGAGGGGATTACCTCCTCCATCAAGCGGATCAATGCCATCGCGGATATCCTAGACCACGAGATCATTGAGACCGAAGAAACCCTGCAAAATCAATCTCCAGAGCGGGCTAAGCACTTCAAGAATACCTTGATGGTGACAGGGGTCAATGACTCTTCAAAAGAAGATAAGTTTGTCTCTGGTGCCTACAAGCTGGTCCAAGGGGAGCACCTGACGGATAAAGACAAAAACCAAATCCTCATGCACGAAGATTTGGCGAAAAAGAATGGCCTCAAGGTAGGCGATAAGGTGCGCCTCAAGTCCAACCTCTATGATGCTGACAATGAAAAAGGGGCCAATGAAACCGTCGAAGTGACCATCAAGGGTCTGTTCTCTGGGAAAAACCAAGCTCCTCTCACTTACGCCCAAGAGTTGTATGAAGATACGCTGATCTCTGACTTGGATACAGCTGCCAAACTCTATGGGAATACTGTCCAAACAGCTACCTATGAGGACGCGACCTTCTTTGCAAAAGGGGATCAGGATCTGGATGACTTGATCGAAAAAATCAAAGCACTCGATATTGACTGGAACCTTTATGACTTGGTTAAGAGCTCTTCCAATTACCCAGCCTTGCAAAAATCCATCAGCAGCATGTTCCAAGTAGCAGACTACTTGTTTATCGGTAGCCTCATCTTTGCTAGCTTACTTCTCACCCTTCTCCTCGTCTTGTGGCTCAATGCCCGTCGCAGAGAAGTGGGTATCTTGCTGGCTCTGGGGCTCTCCAAGGTCCAAATTTCGGGACAATTCGTGGCAGAATTGGTCATGATTTCCATTCCAGCCTTTCTCCTCTCCTATGGAGTCGCAGGTCTTCTTGCCAAAGGAGTCGGAGATACGGTGCTAAAAAACGTCACCAGTGGCATCGCCAAACAAATGGCTCAAGAATCCTCTGCAGCCAACCTTGGTGGAGGAGCTGAGGCGGAAAGCTTCAGTAAGACCCTGACAGATCTCCATATGGACATCCAACCGAGCCAATTGCTGGTGATTGTTTTGGTCGGTGGCCTCCTCTTGATTCTCGTATCCATCCTTTCTTCTCAATGGCTCTTGCATAAGAAACCAAAGGAACTTTTGGTGGATGTCGAATAAGAGATTGTTTCCTAAAATAGAAATAGGGTATAATAGGGGATAGAAGTTTCTTAGATAAAAAGGAAAGTGTATGAAGATACTAATCGTAGAAGATGAAGTCCTGATTCGAGAAGGGATGAGCGACTATCTCATAGAATGTGGCTATGAAGTCTTTGAAGCAGGCGATGGGCGGGAGGCCCTGGACCTCTTTCACAGAGAAGTGCCAGATCTAGTCTTACTGGATATCCAACTCCCCATTCTTAATGGCTTGGAAGTCCTCAAGACCATTCGCAAGACCAGCTCAGTCCCTGTCCTCATGCTAACAGCCTTCCATGACGAGGACTATAAGTTGACAGCCTTTGGAGAGTTGGCAGATGGCTACCTGGAAAAACCCTTCTCCTTGTCCCTCTTGAAGGTTCGTATCGAAGCTATTTTTAAAAAGCTTCAGCCTTCACGGGTCTTCACCTATGGAGAGGCACGGGTGGATTTTGAGAGCTACACAGCCAGCCTAGCAGGTCAAGCTATCTCCATGAATGCCAAGGAGTTGGAAATCTTGGAATACTTGCTCCAGCATGAGGGCAAGGCCCGGACCCGCTCTCAGATCCTCGATGCCGTCTGGAAGGAGACGGAGGAGATTCCTTTTGACCGGGTGATCGATGTCTATATCAAGGAACTACGAAAAAAACTGGAGCTGGACTGTATCGTTACGGTACGCAATGTCGGCTATAAATTGGAGAGACCATGACCAAACGGAGTATCTTTGCAAAAATCTTTCTGATCACCTTTGCCCTTTTTAGTAGCTTAGTCATCCTTCTCCATGCTTCGGTTTACTTTATTTTCCCATCGACCTATATCGAGTCCCAGCGCCAGACGATTTTGAAGAAATCGCAAGCTCTGGCTAAGAGTTTCCAGGGTCAGGCAGAAGGGACCATTGAGTCAGTCATCGACCTTTATTCCAAGACCAATGATATCAAGGTCTCGATCAAGGGCAAGGAAAAACAAAATGCCCTAGAGGTCAAGGATGACCTGCTCGTGAACCCTGACAGCCAGAACAATTCCCTGGTGATTGAAGAGCGAAAGATTCAGACCAAGGAAGGGAAAGACTTAACCTTACAATTCTTAGCGACTGTCGATTCGCAAAAGGAAGCGCGGGATATCAGTCTGGGTTTTCTTCCCTATAGTCTTCTGGCTTCCTTTGTTCTGTCTCTGATTGCCTCCTATCTCTATGCCCGCCTGATTTCTGCTCCGATCCTTGAGATCAAGCAGATGACCAAGCGGATGAAGCGGCTGGATCGGACAGCTAATCTTCCCATCCATTCACAGGATGAGATCGGCGTTCTCAAGCAACAGATCAACGACCTTTATCATCATCTCCTAGAAGTAATCGACAATCTAGAGCAGCAGAAACAGGAAAATCTGAAGTTGGAGCAGATGAAGGTCGAATTCCTCCGAGGGGCCTCGCATGAGCTCAAGACGCCTCTGGCCAGCTTGAAGATTATCCTAGAAAATATGCGGGATAAGATCGGCCGCTACAAGGATCGGGACCGCTATCTGTCTGTCTCCCTCGATATCGTCGATGAGATGAACCAGATTGTCCTAGAAATCCTGTCCCTGTCCTCTGTCCAAGAATTGGCCGGAGACAAGGAGTGGATCCAGCTGGATAAAGTTTTAGAGCAGATCCTCGACCAGTACAAGGTCTTGGCTCAATCCCGCGCGCTCACAATTGACAATCAAATCCCTGACAAAGCAGTTTATATGGACCCAGCCATTCTGAAATTGGTCCTCTCAAATGTCATGAGTAATGCCGTCAAGCATTCGGATGCCGGTGGAGAGATCCAGCTCCGTCTCGAAGAAGAAGGAACGCACTTGGCTGTTGAAAATACCAGCCAGGAAATGGTAGAGACCGCTGAGATGCCAATGACTGCTAGCCGCCAGAAGAAGGAAGGTGGCTTGGGACTCTTTGTGGTCCAACACTTGCTGGACCATGAAGAACTGGCCTACCAATTTGATAAAACGGCTATGGGCTTACGCTTCCGTATGGAACTGCCCAAAGATCAACAAGATTAAAAAGAGGCTGGGACAAAAGTCCTAGCCTCTCAATTATTTTTGGATTGTTGAGCAAGACGCAGTGGTTGAGTGGGCTCTACTAGGCTGATTTCATCAGCTTTTACAGCCCTACTCAACTGTGCGGAGGTGGGACGACGAAATCGAATTCTAACGAATTACCGATTTCTGTCCCACTCTCTTGTATTTAATCAAGCTTTTCGACCTTTAGCAATTGTCCATGTTTTAATTCATAAATGGTATCCACATAGGTTAGGATGGAGCGGTCGTGGGTGACCATGATGGCGCTCTTGTTTTTGGATTTGACTTCTTTCCGGATCAACTGGGCGATTTCTTGCCCTCGATCTGGGTCTAGGCTAGCCGTTGGTTCATCGGCCAAGATGACCTGCGGATTTCCGATGAAGGCTCGAGCGATGGCTGCTCGTTGCTTTTGCCCACCGGACATCTGATTAGGATACTGGTGGTAACAAGCTTCGATTCCCAGATCTGCCAACAAGGCTTTGACTTCCTCTTGGCGTTTTTTCTTGTCCTTTTCCCCCTTCAATTTGGCCACTAGTTCTAACTGATCGCCGATTTTCATATAGGAGAGGAGCTGGTGATCTTGAAAGATGAAGCCAAGCAATTCCAGGCGTTTTTGCGTCCACTGGCCTTGGTTGAGGCCGGTTAAGTCTTGGCCAGCGATAGAAATCCGCCCCTCGTCTGCTGATAAGAGTAAACCAGCGATAGCTAAGAGAGTGGATTTACCAGATCCTGAAGGGCCCAAGATCGCGACGAATTCGTTGGGTTCGACGCTTAACTCTAGCTGGTTGAGGACATGGTGCATCTGGTTGCCATCGGCGTAGGATTTTCTGATATTTTCTAATGCAATAATGGCCATCTTATTCTCCATTTCCACCAATGACTTCGATTGGATCTACTTTTTTGATTTTGACAAGGGACAAGGCACCACACAAAATAGAGGTCAAGATAAAGCTAACCGAGATGGTGAGGTTGTCTTTCAGGGTCATAAAGGAAGGGACGCTATTGGGTAAAAATGGCGCCATCATAGTTGCCAAGCCAAGCCCCAGCAGCACTCCGATGAGGGAGATGATGGTGAGCTGGGATAGTTGGACATAGGTAATCTGGCTCATGGACATGCCAATAGCCTTCAAGACACCGAACTGTTTCAACTTCTGCAGGGTCAGGATATAGAAGAAGACTCCAAGGATAGCAGAAGAAGCGAGTAGTAGCACCCACGTGATAATCCGTAGTGTCAGGTTTTGAGCCTTGTAGCCAGGGATTTTATCGATCACTTGCTTCTTATCCGCCACCATTAAGTTGCTGGCTAGATCGCTAGAAGTGATGCTCTTCTTGGTCACAAGGGTTTGGGCTTGCCATTGATAGCTTGGATCTGTTTTTTGTCGCATGCCTGTGTAGGTCTCCGAGCTGATAAAGCCAATCTCGCTATAGCCGTATTTGGCATTTTTCGCAAAGCCCACGACCTTGAGTTTTTGCTTAGAGGTTTTGTCGATCACTTGATCGCCGACTTGGATTCCCTCATCCTCTTTGAAAGAATGGTCCAGAATGACCTCGTTTTTCTGTAAGTCGGAGATCTTGATGTCTGTATCCTCCATGATTGGATTGAGGATTTCTTTTTCATTGTGATCGGTCGCGAAGTAGGTGATATCCAGAGTGTTGGAATCCTCTGTTTTTGAGACGGTTGCCCGCTGGATGGACAAGCCAGAATAGTCTATCTCCTCTATCTTTTGGACCTCATCTAAATCCTTAGCCGTAATGGTTGAAAAGGGGATAATCCCTTCTGAATCCGTCGAAAGGATGTAGTGCAGGGCCCCATAGTTATCGATTTGTGCCGATACCGAACGGCCCAATCCATTTGTCAGTCCGGACAAAAACACCACCATAAACATGAGAATGGTAATGAGAAGTTCAATCAGGATAAACTTCTTGGGTTGGTATTTGATTTCATTCCATGCGATTTTCATATTGGTTCTCCTTTTAGCACGGAGGTGCTCAAGTAGCTTGGCACCTAAACATACTCTACCATCATACCACAAGTGGAGGGATAATAGGGGGATAGTGTTTGGGGAAGTATAGATGAATGAAACAGTTCAAGTTTTTATACATATAATATTATGGATCACTTTGACAATCCCTGCTAAAACTTGTAAAATGCAAGGGTCTTGGGAACCTTTTTCAGTGGTTCTCTCGATTTATAATAGAAGGAGTATGGTATGGATGTTGTTATCTTAATTTTGATCTTAATAGTTGTCATTTCAGCTTTTGTTGTAGGGATTGTTTATTGGGCCGTCAGTTATGCTCAGAAAAGCAATAAGGAGTATCAGGCTTTTGCTTCCTCCCATGGTTACCAATTTGATCGAGCACAGGGGAATGACTATTACAGAGATTATTCGAAGAAGAAGATGGATCAGGATCGGACCATCACTCCTTTCCAAAGTCCCTTTGTTGAAAAATATGCCAACTTTACGCACTATCCCTTTGGCCGTGGTCATGAGCGAAAGGTATCCTATGTGATCTCAGGTGCTTACAAGGACTGGCAATTTAGAGCCTTTACCTATCATTTTGTGGGTAATACTCTGGAGCAGACAGGGCCTGGTGGAGTCTTCAGTGTGGTCATGATTGAGTGTCCTCAGCCACCGCAGGTCCAGCTACCGGAGCAAGTCTTTTATGAGAATGGTGTTTTGTGCGATTACCAGCACGAAAATATCAATGTAGAAACCCTTCATGATCGGGTCGAAAAATTAGGAGAGCTGGCAAAAGGCTTGTAGGATGAGCTGTCAGGAAGAATTCTTCAAAGAAAGTTCACTAGGATGATTGAGACAAGAGGCTGGGACAAAAGTCCTAGCCTCTCAATTATTTTTGGATTGTT
>OBUY01000755.1_pt1 | contig 11076 bp, 10 predicted proteins | sample 1475781 | NCBI WGS metagenome assembly OBUY01 (sample SAMEA2579912, study PRJEB22360) | human gut metagenome | biome: human gut; feature: human-associated habitat; material: faeces | place: Denmark | collected 2008/2010 | reverse complement strand
CATTATAATTATTGTTAATCAAAGCAATTCTTTAAGTATCTTATTAGTCATATGCTATTATATAGTCCAAGTTACGTTGGAAAAAGTTAATATTTAATGAGATAGGAGGGAAGTTATTGGATATTTTTAAGCTACTTGATGAAGATCAACGCTATCAATTATTTATAATTCGTTTTTTAGACGTAACGAAGGACGAGTACATCACAATTTCGAAGATAGTGGAGATAACTGGGCAGTCTAAGTTTAAAGTTATTAACTTTATTCACGCATTAAATTATGACATACGTAAGTTTAAAGAGAATTGTAAAATAGCTATACAAGATGACCTTATAATCACAGAGAACGTAGACTTGACAATAATCAAGCTCTTGCAGATTGATTATTTTAAGACAAGTCCGACTTTTCTGTTATTAATTTATCTGCTTGAAGAAGGAGGAACCATTGAAAAATATGCAACAGATAATTTTTTGAGTACATCAAAAGCTTATGCTACAAGACGTCAGTTAATAAATTTCTTAAAGTCATTAGGAATAAAGGTGAAAAAAAATCTACTTGTTGGAGAAGAATTTGCTGTTCGGAATATACTTGGCACATTAATATTTGAAGCGTTAAATGGGTATTATTCTCCCTTTTCGAAAGAAATAACTATATTTGTAAAGAAGATTAGAGAGCTTTTAACTTACTTTTACAATCTTCGTTTGACACCCACGCAAGTAAAAAAAATGGAAGTATTAATAGCTATTAGTTTAATACGTTGTAAAAATGGCAATACTATTAATAACTCATTCATTACTGACTTAGATAAGTTTTTTCGTGATATAAAAAACGAAATTTATCATATTTCAAACTATATTTTTGTGGATCAAAAAACATTGATGGATGAGTTTTCTTATAATTCAATGTTCTTATTTACTGAAGGCGTATTGGAAAAAGAGTTTAATGATAAATTTAACCTCAGTTACTTTGAAGAATTAGATAATAACAGTGGTATAATAAGTGAAAAAATTATCCATAAACTTGAGGATAGTTACAATACAAAATTGTCTATAGAAATTCAAAAATTTTATACTCAACGTTTAAAACAAGCAAATAGAAGAAAATCAATTTTTAGTTTTGAAACTTCTAGTTTTGCTACAAATAATCAAGTACAGTCCGTAAGGGAGTTATATCCAATTTATTCTGAAATTGTCTGGCAGGTGATTGAAGAAGAATACATTGATGTATCAAAAGATGATTTGAGCAGATACTTTTATGATTATTTGTTTATTTTAATTGATGTAATTCCTCCTGCTAAAGTTGAACGACCTATATATGTTTGTGTTGATTTTTCTCAAGGAATCGAGTATACCAATTTTATTATTAAACAAATTGAAGGTTTTAAGGATCTTAATCTTATTATTGAATACAGATTAACATCACATACCAATATATTAATATCAAATTGTGTATGGGAGAACTTTAATGGCACACAAATAGTTTGGAAAAACCCACCTATGCCAAGTGATTGGGAATATTTTGGGAATGCTGTAATCAGAGCTAAAAGGAAGTTGTTATATGAGGATATTTCTTTTAATAAAGGAGAGGGAGAGATGAAATGAAACGTTACTTAGGTATTTTAGGCGCATATCTAATTGTTCAACCAAGCCTCTTCACAGGAATGTTAGGAAGAATAGATCAAAATGATAAGGATAAAACTGCAGAATTCAGAAAATTATCTGCTACAGTTGAATATCAAAATGATCAAGTTGTTATTACGAAAGCTAATCAGAGGAAAAAAGATAATTCAACAAAGAAAACAGATAGCATGCACTTAAATAATTTAGAGAATTATCTTATGATATTAGAAAATGAGCCTAAGCTAAATGAAGGTACACCAAGTTCAACTCAGTTAGGGCAAAAAATGAAACATTTATCAAAAACATTTCTGTTTACTGGTTGAGAAAAAAAGAGGGAGAGATTTAATTGAAAAAAAGAGCGATTAAATTGTTTTATATATTTACAAGTTTAATTATGGTGATTGGTCAATTAGGAATAGCAGAGGTATTTGCTGAAACCGTTAGCAATGATAATTCACCAAGAGAAGAAAATCAGATTTACCATGACTATGGAGACTATCAACAAGCATTAAAGGAGTACAATAAAGAGTATGCCCAATATGAAAAAGATTTAGATGAATACAATAAGAAAAAACAAGAACATGATGATGCACAAGAGGAAGCCAATCGAATTGAAAAAGAAAATGCAGAAAAGAAAGCTACATATGAAAAAGCATTAGAACAGTATCAAAAAGATTTAGAGGAATATAAGAAAAAACAAGATGAAATCAATGATCATAGCTCGAAAGGTCAGTATATAGGACCAAATATTTATTCAGTATATTCTCAATTACAATCTTATCTAGTAAACTATTCTGCTATGGTACAAATGTCCAATTCAGGATTATCTTTAAGTGGCGATACTCTAATTTCTGTAATTAAGAATAATATGGCGACAGATCCAATCACTGGTAGTTCTGAAGTTGAATCAAATGTTCAAAAAGTAATTGACCAATGGAATATTTTTGCAGAATTTGAAAAATCAATTTATGGAGATGCTCCATCTATGAATATTAGTGGAGTGTTTCCTGGGGCAATTAATGGCGCTTACTATGATGGATTCAAAGGTGTGGAGTTTTATCATACATTCACTAGTAATACGGGGCAAACATCAGATAATGTTCCAGTTTTTTTAGATCATCCAACAGAAGATAATATTAAGCAGGCTTTGACGGATTTATTCATCAAAACTGGTGGATCAGCATTTGATGCTGCGAATCAATCAATGGATAAAAATACATTCATGGTAGACCAAAGTATGGTCGATAAATGGTCTTCAGCATTAGAAGAGGCAAAAGCGCAAGGGTTAAATTTATATTCGACAGCAATCGAACAATACATTGAAGCTTTTAAGAAGTATAATAGTTCTAATTATGAGACGGATGATTACAATAACTTCATGAATGAAATAAGTGGAGCAACTGAAACTCAGAGAAAAGCAATGAATTTAATTGGGGGAATGAATGGTGCTACATTAGAAGATGAGAATAATAGTGCTCCTTTCTATAATGATTTAAAAAATTTGTCTGTTTCTGATATGGTTAATAAATATGGATATCTTAAACTATTAAGTAATATGGCTAGTGAAGCAACATATGGTTACTTTCACTTACTGACACCTCAGGCTGGAGAAGTGATTGTTGTAGCGACGGCTAGTTCATGGTCAAACAGCTATTATACATTTTTAAAAAGCAAGGATAATTATGAACCCAATTTAACTCCCCCAAGTGAACCTACACCACCAATGTATGAAATAGTACCAAATGTTCCTGACGAACCTGTACCACCCGTTCCACCCGTTAAACCAGTTTATGAACCATTAAATACAGTTAACTTACTTAAAGTGGATAAGGATACAAGAGAACCTTTAGCTAAAGCAAAATTTCAACTGATTAATATAACAACTAATGAAATTATAGGAACTTTCAGTAGTGACAATGACGGGCTTATAATAATTAATAATCTTAATCCTGGAAATTACTCACTTACAGAGATTGAAGCCCCAGAAGGATATATATTAGATAATACTCCAATTTCATTTATTGTTCATGGAACAGAAAATGAAAAAATTCAATTAGAAAAATCTAATACTGCTACAACTGGAAGTGTAGAGTTAATTAAAACAGATGAAAAAACCAAAGAGCGACTTCAAGGAGCAGTTTTTGAAATTAGAAATTCTAGCGGTGAGATTGTTCGTTCAGCGTTACAAACTAATTTAGAAGGAAAAATAGTAGTTGATGGATTAAAAGCAGGAGAATACTCCTTTATAGAAACTAAAGCACCAACAGGTTACGTACTAGACAATACTCCGATAAAATTTATGATTAAAAAAGATCAAACAGAAGCAGTACAAGTATCAATGTCGAACAAGTTAACACCAGGAGGTGTAATTTTAAATAAAACGGATGCTAAAACAGGTAAAACATTGCAAGGAGCAGTGTTTGAGCTACAAAGTAAGGATGGAAAAATACTACAAAGTGGACTTAAAACAGATGAATCTGGAAAACTAGCAGTTGAAGGATTAGAACCAGGAGACTATCAATTTGTAGAAACTAAAGCACCAACAGGTTATGATTTAGATCAAACGCCAGTGAAATTTGCTATTGAAAAGGGTCAAACAGAAGCAGTACAGGTTTCAATGACAAACAAGCTGACACCAGGAGGTGTGGTTTTAAGTAAAACGGACGCTAAAACAGGTGAAGTATTACAAGGGGCAGTATTCGAACTAAAAGACAAGAATGGAAAAGTGTTACAAAGTGGACTTAAAACAGATATATCTGGAAAACTAGCAGTTGAAGGATTAGAACCAGGGGACTATCAATTTATAGAAACTCAAGCACCAACAGGCTATGATTTAGACCAAACGCCAGTGAAATTTGCAATTGAAAAAGGCCAAACAGAAGCAGTACAGGTTTCAATGACAAACAAGCTGACACCAGGAGGTGTGGTTTTAAGTAAAACGGACGCTAAAACAGGTGAAGTATTACAAGGGGCAGTATTCGAACTAAAAGACAAGAATGGAAAAGTGTTACAAAGTGGACTTAAAACAGATATATCTGGAAAACTAGCAGTTGAAGGATTAGAGCCAGGAGACTATCAATTTGTAGAAACTCAAGCACCAACAGGCTATGATTTAGACCAAAAACCAATTGAATTTTCGATTGAAAAAGGCCAAACAGAAACAGTACAGGTTTCAATGACGAACAAACCAACTGTTGGTTCTGTAGTGCTAAATAAAATCGATTCTAAAACTGGTGATAGATTAGCAGGAGCGGTATTTGAATTACGACATAGCAACGGAAATATAATTTTAGAAGATTTAAAAACAGATAGTAATGGAAAACTCGCTATTAATGATTTGAAACCGGGAAGTTATGAATTAGTAGAAACGAAAGCACCAGATGGATATACTTTGGATAGTACACCGGTTGAGTTTACTATAAAAAGCAATGCATCTACACAAAAAAAGGTAACTAAAACAAATAAAGGTAAAGTTACTTCAGTGAGACTTGAAAAAAGAGATTCACGTACAAATGAAATGCTAGTAGGTGCAAAATTCAAGTTGCTAAATTTTGAAGGGAAAATTATTAAAGAAGATTTAGTTACAAATAGAGATGGCGTAATAATGATTGATGAATTGAAAGAAGGAGATTATCAATTGATTGAGACACAGGCTCCAACAGGATATGTATTGGATGAAACTGCTATTAACTTTACAATTAATAAGAATTCTTCTTTAATTAAACTAACCAAGCTCAATACTCAAAAAATTAATTTTTTAAATTCTGAAAACATGAAAGATTCTTCGAATTTAGGATATAGTAAAAATACGTATTTATCTGAGAATTTACCTGAAACTGGTGAGAGAAATAGTATTTGGTTAGTTACTTTAGGAGTGATAATAGTGGTGGGCATCGCTGCTGGAACCTGGGTTTTAAAACGAAAAAAATAGATCTTAAGCCTCTGTTTGAGGGAATAAAGACTAAAACATAGTAAAAAATTCAAATCTTAGCTGCTATGTCATCATAGTTGTTGATTATCCCAGTAGGAAGATTATATTTTTATAAAGATAATGGGATAGTGGATTAGATTATTATAAAAAAATATGAAATAATGGTAATCAGCCTTTCAGGGAGGGTATTCAAGGAAAATATTTTTGAGAGGGTATCACATCAATATAATACTCCTAATCGAGTAGCGTTAGAAATTTAAAAAAAATTCAAGATAGTGTTTATAATTTTTCGGTAAAAAACGTAATGGATTATAGCTGTGGAACTAATTTACTCAGCTTACCTTTAGCAAAAAAATTAGTCTCTTTGTTAAACAATGTTAGTAAAGAGAAATTGTATAATTATGTCGAGTCCAGAGGAGAAAATCCTCTGGATTTTTTATTTGTTTTGTATGGTTTGTCTTTTTTGGAGGGAAATCCGCAATTAAAATTATAAAAGTTACGAAAAACATAGGTATACCGCTTTAACACTTTGACATGATTATTTAGACGCTCCAATTGTCCATTAGAATATGAATAATTCAAGGCATGATGAATTTGTTTTTGGTATTTTTTTAAGTTTGTATAAATGTTTTGCGTAATCAAGACTTCAAATAGTTTCGTTTATGAACGGCATACAAGAAGGCTTGCTACAACGTATATTGTTGTGTTAATTAAATGCTATAAGAAAGCAGCCTGTCCACAATATTAATATTCGTGACTATTCTGAGAGTCAGCTTAATGTTTGGGCACCTAAATCGACTGACTTTAAAGATTGGAATAAGTCACTGTTAGAGAGCTAAACATTTCTAGCTGAGATAGAAAATATTGTGGTTGGGTTTGGAAATATTGATTCTACAGGATATCTTGATTGTTTGTGCATAAAAATCATCAGGGGGAAGGTATAGCTACTGCACTTTGTGACGTATTAGAAGCAACCACAAGCAGTGTAATTACTACTCACTCCTCCACAACTGCCAAGCCTTTTTTTGAGAACAGAGGCTACAAGTCCGTGAGAGAACAGGTCATTGAACGTCAAGGTGTAGCTTTAATTAATTATGTTATGGAGAAAAACCGAGTTATTTGAAAAGAGGTTAATAGTCTAAACTTTGTCTGATATTTAGATTTCTACATAAGGAGTTGTCTGAATATGGGTTCATTTAAACCTTTAAAAATGAAGTGCTAAAACTTGAAGAGGGCGATGTATATGTACCCAGCAATAGGGTATAAGATTTCATTAAGATGTTACATTTACTATATACTTCCTTTCAAAATATTTTAGTTAACATAAGATATATTATTAAAAGTAGAATAAAAAGGGAGAATGTTAGGATTAAGTGCAATATATGATTGTTTTAGTATAACAATAGTTCGTGATTTGATCTATTATAACATGTTTCGATTTACGTATACATAGCATTGTTCGTTTTATTTTTTTATACCAATTTAAAATTTGTTTGCAGGTTTCTAGAAAACTTTCGATATTTGGAATCGGGTTGTTTAAGTAATTTACATATATTTTTTGTTTTAAATCGTTTGTTTAGCAATGTTTATCATTAAATTTGATTAAAGAAATAAAAAGAGAACTAGAAACATCTAGTTCTCCAAGCATAAACCAAAGTAATATATCCTATTTGATTTGAATTTGCACCTAATAACAAACCATACGTATTGTACGGTATTTTTTACTAAGTCGTTCTTTTATTTGCACAAATGCTCTAACCTATTCTGTATTTATCATATGTAGTCTTCAGAAATTAAGTTGTATTTGACATTATTTTAGTAATTTAATTTTAATTCTGTTTCATCGGAATAATTCACTATGTGAGCCTATTCTAGCTAAAGTTAGAATTAATTTATCACCATCAATTTTATAAATCAACAACCAGTCTGGTTCAATATGACATTCTCGTGTGCCTATATAATTTCCTGTTAGTGCATGGTCTTTATACTTTGGTGGCAATGTTTGTTGTTCTTGTAAAAGTACTAGTACTTCTTTTAACTTCTCTAAATTCTTTCCTTGTTTCTTTGCTTTCTTAAAGTCTTTTTTGAATTGGTTCGTGTAAAATATTTCAAGCATTTAAATCCTCCATTAAATCCTCCACGGAAGAAAATCCACCATGAACGTTTCCCTCTTTAATGTCTTTTAATGCTTGTAGAGTTTCTTTGTTTCCCTTATTAATCATAAAAGGAATTGCTTGCTCATTAATAGACTGTTTTAAGAAAATAGTAATTGCACTTGTCATATTTAACCCTAAATCATTAAATAATTGTTCTGCTTCTTCTTTTAAATTTTCATCAACATTTACATGTATAGGTTTCTTTTTTGTAGTGGCCAACTTTATCCCTCCTTTATGTGAATAACAATAGCATTTTATGTTGTTAAAAGCAACATTTTTTGTTGTTTGTTTGATTCAAACGTTCTATCTTATAAAGGATACAAGATTTATGTAAATGTTGTAGTTTAAGACACCTCTTCTTCTAATAAATATTCTTTACAAAGCATTAACAAGACTGATTTTCCTACACAACGAATCTTGGTAATAACCTTAATAAATTCAGAATCTTTAAACTGAATAAGCTAATTAAAACAAATAGATCTTTTAAACATTTTCATCCTTCTATTGAAGTAAAATTCTATTATAAAATTATTTCAACATTATTTGAAGTTAACTTCAAATAATGTTGACTTTTTAAAACAATAGGAGTTCAAACAATCTCACAGTGCTATGTATCACTGTGAGAAAACTGACTGTTATTAATTTGAAAAAAAATCAGTAAAATAAATAATGTATTCAATTTTTGATATTAAGTAATGTTGCATACAGTATTAGCAAAATTTTAGCTTAATAAAGTTAAATATGCTAGAATTTTATTGTAGGAAGCATATTATTCACTTCTTTACAAATCTATCTTAGTCTTAGACAGTCGGCGGAAAACGACTGTCTATTTGTCTGGTGAAGTATTTTAGGTATGTCTATTCAGTGGTCGATTAGACATGAATAAAAGAGCGATTCTGAAAAGAATCGCTCTTTTATTTAGTTAGTTGTAAAGCGTCCTAAGTAATCCACGTTGAAGTCAAAACTAATTCTAGGAATGAAATCAAAAGAACCTTGACTACTCCATTGCCAAGCGGCTGTATCTGTGTGCAATAAGTTATTAGCACTTGGGTTCGCCGGCCATTCTGCCACCCAACTGTTTTCTTTACCTAAAACGTCATATTCCATCCAATTATTATTGAACCAACTAGCGCTAGAATAATGGACAACATTTTTGAAGCCGCGTTTTGCTAATTGATCTCTAAAGTAGACAGAAACTTTTGTAGCATCTGCGTTAATCATTGGCGTTGTTTCTGCATCATTAACCATGACACTTTTTTTGGATAGACCTAATTCTTCTGCGTAATCCGCATAGTAATTGGCTTGATCAATTGCTTCTTGTTGATTTTCAAACCAAGAAAAATGATATGTTGAAACAGTTAGGCCTGCTTTTTTTGCATTGTTTATTTGACTAGGTGCTAACGGGTTTTTATAGGTTGTTCCTTCGGTTAGTTTGACTACTACGCCTTTAATTCCCATGTTTTTCATCTTCTGAAACTGTTCTATAGAAATCTCTCCATTATGAGAGGAAATATCGATAAAATCTACTCTCGGAGGTGTTTCACTGAGGCTGCGTTTACTTCTTAGTAAGGAATAATTGACAGGGTCATTTTGAGCAAAACTTCCTAATTCATAGTTACTCGTCACAATATTTTTTGCTTCTGCTGGAACACTTGTCATAAGACCTCCAAAAGTTATTCCTATTCCTAAAACAAATAATTTAGCTGAACTTTTCATTTAACCATTCCTTTCTTCTGTTGTATGTTACATTAACAGGATAGATCATTAATAAAAAATAATAAATGTTTTTTATTCTTACATATAAGAGATTAAGTTAAACGGTTTTAACAATGAATGCTTGTAAGACATATAAACTACCAGTCTCATTGATAAGTGCTGCATGCTTAACAACTTGAATTTTTCTTTAAAATGAAGCCTTTAATTTATAAGTCATCAACATTGTATTCGGTATATCCTTCATAATAATAACTAATATCAATACCTTTCATAAAGATTTTTCTATCATTAATTTTATCAGTTAAAGCATTTGAGATTAAGTGTTTGATTTCCAAATCATTGATCGGACTTCTTTCCATTGCAGACAAATATTCTTCCTTATCAATTAAGTTCCAGTCTACAACTTGCTTTAATTCTTTTTTCAAAATTAAGTCTAACCATATTCTCGTTGCTCTACCATTACCCTCACGAAAAGGATGAGCAATGTTCATTTCAACATATTTAGCTACAATTTCATCTAAATTTCTTTGTGGCATTTTATTTATATGTTCTAAAGCGATTTCTAGGTACATTACTGGCGCAAAGCGAAAATTTCCTTTAGAAATATTTTGACTTCTTACTTTACCTGCAAATTCATAAATATCTTCAAACAAATAATTATGGATATATGATAGCCCTTTAAATGTTCCGACTTCTACTTTATCAATATCTCTTGATTCATATAATTGTTTTGTACTTTCTTTACTAACATGCTCCTCAATCCTATCCCTATTTAACTCAAGTTAGTTAGTAATACCTAATTTATTCTCTAACAATTAAAATCACCGCCTATTAATTGTTCCCCTTCTTTTTAATAACCTCTTCAACTCTAATACTAAATTTTTCAATGTATTTAACACAAAAGTTACATAACAATCATTATGTAAAATAGAGTTAAAAGGCTTAATTATAACATAAAATGTGGCGGAAAAACATTTATTTTATAGCATTAAATTAATGTTAAAATAACTTGTTAATCAACTGAATACATCGTTTTAAACACTATATAAATACGACATCATATAACTAAATATTAAACAGATCGTAATTTTTACAGTTTTTTTTAAACGTATGCTCAACTGATTTCCAACAATAAATTTTACTTGGATGTTTATTAATAGCACGAATAGCCAAATCTAAGTCTTCTTGAGAGCTTAGTAAATGTTGCTCCTTTTAGAAAATACTCATGTAATAAACCATTATGGTTCTCGTTAGAATCACGTTTATGCAGACCATATGGATGAGCTATATATATTTTAACACCTAACTGTTCGATAATACCCGTGTATATGCGGTTTAGAAATTCAGTTCCACAATCACAAGTAATTGATGTAACAGCACTTGGATAGTTATCGATTAGCTGCCTCATAGCTATATGCATTGATCTTGCTGATTTATCAGGCATTTTATAGGTTATGTATTGCCGCATTTTACGTTTTATAAGGTGGCTAAAGTAGATTTACTACGAATCGTAGATAATACACTGTCAGCTTCCTAGTAGCCAAATACTTGATGTTTATTTACTTTAGAGGTTTAGGTGTTATATGTTTTTTAGTAATTTAATGTGTTTTGAATTACGAACATTTGATAAATTCTGTCTTTGTATAACTTTTATATT
>OBUY01000753.1_pt1 | contig 11090 bp, 8 predicted proteins | sample 1475781 | NCBI WGS metagenome assembly OBUY01 (sample SAMEA2579912, study PRJEB22360) | human gut metagenome | biome: human gut; feature: human-associated habitat; material: faeces | place: Denmark | collected 2008/2010 | reverse complement strand
AATATACACTAGAGGTGAAATGGCGACACAATTGAATGAGAGTTAACCATCAAGCGTGTGAAGAACATGAACATGCGCATTACAAAGGATGCTGTAATCTATGTGTCGGCGAATGCATACGTGCCGGATTATAGGGTGGACAAGTTTGTCATCGAGAATATTCCCTTCATTAAGTGAGTTCGTTACAAGGTTGATCATTGAATGCCAAGTGGTCATATGGCTCGTCAAAATGTAGATACGCACCAAGAAGGTTATGTGCCAACGACGATTAAAGCCACACAATTAGCACAACTTAAAGCAAAACGAGATACTACTATTATTGGCTCTACTGTATCTGGTAAGAAAGTTGAAGTTGATACAGGTCATGATTTACATATGCAAAGCTTACAAGATGTGGATAACTTTAAAGAACACAGTAAATCTGCTGGCTTTTCTGTTTCCTCTAAACCTAATTTCAAAGATCCAACAGGTAGTATTAGTGCTAGCGTAGGCTCCAAAGGTAAAGCAAGCTCGACTACTCAATCTGCTATTTCTGATGATATACTAACAGTAGATGGTAAACAAATTGATACTAAAACCATTAATACCAATACCGAAAATACCTTACATCAATTAGATAAAATTTTTGATAAAAAGAAGATAGAAGAACGTCAGGAGTTGGCACGTTTATTCGCTAAGAATGCTTATGAGCAATTACATAACTGGCAACCTACCACAAAAGAAGGCAAGATTGCTAAAGCGTTTGCTCATGGTGTGATTGGCGAGTGGGCTGCACGTATGGCAGGTAATGCACCTGGTAGTGGTTTTAAAGCTACAATGACCAATGAACTGCTCATAGAAAAGATTAAGCAAATAGCGGATAATGATCCAGCATTAGCACAATGGTTGAGTGCTGCCGTAGGTGGTGTAGTTAATAAAGTAACTGGTGGCTCAGTAAATACAGGTGCAGCAGTGTCATCTTATTCTACAAAGTGGAATGAATTAGCTCAAAATGCAGGGGACAGAGAAATAGTGCGTGAGTCAGAGGTTCCAGTAAATGTAAGGGAGTTTTATAAAGAATATAAAGAAGATGTGGAAGGTTCTATAGCTAGAAAGGCTACTGAAGAAGCTATTAAGCAGTTAGCTAAATATAATATAAGGAATGATATAGGGCAGGTAAAGATCTACTTTAATGTTTATGACGGGGTAAGGTTTTTAGGACGTGTTTCTCTTGTTGTTACTGTTGCAGATACTGCCTATAGAATTGGAGAGTTTAAATATTATACTCAACCAAGGACTGATGAGGAGAGAAAAAATTGGCTTGAGTTTTATGAGTTTGATAAATAAGGGGGTAAAATGAATATTGGAATAGTTTTGTTTATAATAGGAGTAATTCTTTATATTATAGGCAATATTGCAGACGCAGGTATTTTATATGTTGTTGCTACTTTTGTTTTAGCATTTTCACTTATATTTAAATAGGTCTGTAGTATATTTTAAATTACTTAGCAGATAGTTGATCCTCTAAAATCAACTATCTGCTGTTTTTATGTTCTTAAAATCGAATAATTTCAATTAAAACACCTAGAATTTTACGATTTTATGAGTGTTTTATGATAAAATAAAAGGTATGAATACTTCAACAACTCGGTCTATTACCTATAATGGTGACACAATTGAATATGAGTTAATAATCAAGCGTGTAAAGAACATAAACATGCGTGTTCACAAGGATGGTAGTGTCCATGTTTCGGCGAATGCTTATGTACCAAATCATCGCATCGATGCGTTTGTTATTGAAAATATACCCTTTATTGAGCGGGCTCGTTTTAAATTAGAAGCATTAACGGCACAGCGTATAGAGGCATTGCAATATGTGACGGGTGAAACCATATCTATTTTAGGCATGCCTGTTTCGCTAGAGGTGCTAGAAACATCTGACAAACCGCATATTAAGTTTGATGGTTCTAATCGCATGGTGATGTTCGTTAAGTCTGATTACACCTATGAAGACAAGCATAAATTAATGCAAACCTTTTGGCGCCAGCTAGGGGGAAAGGTGTTTACCCATTGGGCGAAGGTCGTGTATCAACGCTTTCACCAACAACATATTGATGTGCCCATGCCAACGGTAAAGCAACAGCGCATGAAGAGTCGTTGGGGGTCTTGTACGCCATCAAAGCAGCTCATTAAGATGAATATGCGTTTATTAGAAGGGCCTCAGGCCTATATTGAATACGTTATGGTCCATGAGTTTGCCCATTTTAAATACTTGGATCATTCCAAGAACTTTCACAATTTAGTAGCCAAATTTTTACCAGATTGGAAAGCCCGTAAGAAATCATTAAATATCTATTTTGCACATAGACCGTAAGGAGGTGTACCATGAAGCCATTTGTACATTTACATAGTCATACGGAGTTTAGTTTATTGGACGGCATCAGCCGTTTGCCGGATATGGTGCGCCGCGCGAAGGAACTGGAACAACCAGCCCTTGCCATTACGGACCATGGCAATATGTATGCAGCCATCTATTTTTATAAAGAATGTGTGGCACAAGGCATTAAGCCGATTATTGGGTGTGAAGTGTATGTCACAGAAGGTAGCCGCCTTGATAAACCAGAAGGGCGTAGCCGTGAGCGATTAAAACATCTTATTTTGCTAGCCGAAACGATGGAAGGCTATCGAAACCTTGTTAAAATCGTATCTAAAGCATCTACGGAAGGTTTTAATTATAAGCCCCGTGCTGACCATGATTTGTTGCGCCAATACAGCAAGGGAATCATCGCACTTAGTGCGTGTATTCAAGGGGAAGTGCCTCAATATATTCTGCAAGATAATATGGACGGGGCCCGCCGCGCTGTTGAATGGTACATCGAGACCTACGGTAAAGATAATTTCTTTTTAGAAATTCAAAATCACGGTTTACCTGAAGAGTTACGTGCTCAGCAAGTGCTATGCCAATTAGCCGATGAATATGGCCTAGGCATCGTGGCGTCCAATGATTTCCACTATGTTATGAAAGACGACGCTGATGCTCAGGATATCCGCGTTTGTATTCAAACGGGCCGACGTCGCGCCGAAGTGGACCGTTTGAAATTCCCTAATGATGAGTTCTATCTCAAATCTGGGGATGAGATGGCGGAACTCTTTGGACACATCCCTGGAGCCTTAGAAAATACAGTAAAGATTGCAGACCGATGCAATGTAGAATTTAATTTTGATGAACACCATTTGCCGCACTTTGACGTGCCTGAGGGAGAAACATCTAAAACTTATTTGCGTAAGGTTTGTGAACGAGAAATACCTCGCTTATATGGCGATACCTCGGAAGAACTCAAAAAACGTCTTGACTACGAACTCGATGTTATCGGGACGATGGGCTTTGAAGACTATTTCCTCATCGTATGGGACTATGTGCGTTACGCGCGAGAACACGATATCCTTGTAGGCCCAGGTCGTGGTTCTGCAGCTGGTTCTGTAGTAGCTTATTTATTAGGTATCACAGGCCTTGACCCATTACAATACGATTTGCTCTTTGAACGATTCCTCAATCCAGAACGGGTTAGCATGCCTGATATCGATATCGACTTCTGCTATGAAAAACGGGGCGAAGCCATCGATTACGTAACGCGAAAATATGGGCAAGCTCGCGTGTCTCAAATCATCACCTTTGGTACAGAAGCGGCTCGCGCCGTTATTCGCGATGTAGGTCGTGTGCTCGATTTACCATTAGCCGAGGTCAATCGCATTGCGAAGATGATTCCTAATGAATTGGGCATCACCTTAGAAAAGGCCTTAAAGGGTAAAGATTTAAAAGCCTTATATGATACAGACCCTAATGTAAAAGAGCTATTTGATTTTGGTCAAAAACTAGAGGGCATTGCGCGTAACTCGTCTACCCATGCGGCGGGCGTCGTAATTTCTGCGGACCCTCTAGATGACCATGTGCCTGTACAAAACTCTAATGAAGAAGGCTTTGTCACTCAATATGATAAGGATAATATCGAAGAACTAGGCCTGTTAAAGATGGACTTTTTGGGCCTTCGTACATTAACTGTTATGGGGGATGCCCTTAAACTCATCAAGGCAAACCGAGGTATTGACCTCGATTTAGATGCCATCCCATTAGATGATAAAGCGGCTTGCGAGCTCCTTACCAAGGGCGATACATCCGGCGTGTTCCAGCTTGAGTCCGATGGGATTACCAAGCTCGTTATGGATTTGAAACCGGAGCATTTTGAGGATTTAATTCCTCTCGTTGCACTCTATCGCCCAGGGCCTTTGGGATCTGGCATGGTGGCGGATTTTATCGACCGTCGTCATGGTAAAAAAGAGGTGACCTATTTACATCCGATTTTGGAACCTATCTTGAAAGATACGTTTGGCGTTATTCTCTACCAAGAACAGGTTATGCAAATTGCATCTGCCATGGGTGGGTTTTCCCTTGGCCAAGCGGATTTAATGCGTCGTGCAATGGGTAAGAAAAAGGAATCCGTCCTCAAGGCGCAACGGGAATCCTTTATACAAGGTTCTATTAACAATGGCATCGAAGAGTCCATTGCAAACGAAGTATTTGACTTGCTCGTTTACTTCGCAGGCTATGGTTTTAATAAATCCCATAGTGCGGCCTATGCGTATATTGCGTACCAAACAGCATATCTCAAGGCGCACTACTTCCCAGAATTTATGGCCGCTACCATGACAAGCTTTATGCAAAATATGGATAAGCTCACCTACTATATCAATGCTTGTAAAAAACATAATGTGCAGGTCCTCGGTCCTGATGTAAACCATTCCTTGCGTAGCTTTGCCGTACAAGGTGATGCCATTCGCTTTGGTCTTGGGGGCATCAAGAACGTAGGGGACAATGCTATCGATCGACTCATAGCTGAACGTGAGGCCAATGGTCTCTATACGAGCATTACCGATTTTTGTCGTCGCGTAGATAGCAAGGTCGTTAATAAACGGTTGCTGGAAAGCTTAATTCGCTGCGGTGCTATGGACGGATTTGAGGAAAACCGCAATCAGTTATTGCACATGTATGAAAGTGCACAGGCTGTAGGGGCTAAGCAGCAAAAGGATGCTGCCATGGGTACTATGAGTCTCTTTGGTGAAAGCACGGATGACGTCGATATGATTCCGGTACCGAATTTACCTGATTTATCGGAAGATGATAAATTGAAGGATGAAAAGGACTACACAGGATTCTATATTACGGGCCATCCATTGCAAGGCTATAACAAGGAACTGAAAGGCCTTTTTGAACTGGGGCAACTCCTTGAAAACCCAGAGCGTTTTGATGGTCAAACGATTACCTTTGGCGGTCTCATTGCTGAAAGAGGGGATAGACCTACAAAACGAGGCGATGTCATGAGTATTCTTCGCATCGAAGATTACTCTGGTTCGGCTCAAGTGGTAGCATTCCCGAAGGTATTTGCTCAGAGTGAACAATTCTTGGCTGTTGATATGGTCGTTAAGGTGCGAGGTCGCGTTGATGCGGATGAAAAGGGTGTGCAGATTATTGCGGATCGCATTGCACCATTAAAGGTAAATTACAACAATGCACGACAAATCGCTATCCATATTCGAGGTGCCTATGATACGCCAGAGAATAGCAATGCGTTGAAGGAAATACTTTCACAAGCAGAAGGGCAAGTACCGACAGCATTATATTTACACAAACAACGAAAACGAATTAATTTATCACCTCAATTATGCTTTGCACCTACAGATGAAATCATCGCACGCATTGAAGCGGTGTTAGGTGAAGGTGCCGTAGAGGTGCAATAGAGTATATTAAATACCATCCCATTTAGGAGGATATATGAAACGTACAAAAATCGTATGTACCGTAGGTCCGGGCACGGATAAGTTCGGTATTTTAGAAGATATGATGCGCGCTGGCATGAATGTGGCTCGTTTTAACTTCTCTCATGGTTCGCATGAAGAGCAAGCGGAGCGCATGCAAATGGTGCGTGATGCGGCGATGATTGTCAATAAACCAATCGCATTATTGCTCGATACAAAGGGCCCTGAGGTTCGTCTTGGTCTATTTAAAGAAGGCAAGGTGTTCCTCGAAGCGGGGCAACAATTTACATTGACTACGGATGATGTAGACGGCACGTCAGAGATTAGTACTGTAAACCATAAAGGTTTAGTAGGCGATGTGCACGTTGGCGATACGGTTCTCTTAGCTGATGGCCTCGTTAGATTGACCATCGATGCTATTGAAGGTAATAACATCATTACCACTGTTCAAAACAGCGGTGAAATTGGTAATCGCAAACGGGTGGCCGTACCAGGTGTAGCGCTTAGCTTGCCACCTGTATCCGAGCAAGATGAATTAGATTTGCGTTTTGGTTGCCAACAAGGTGTGGACTTTGTGGCCGCATCGTTTATGCAACGCGCTAAGGACGTAGTGGCGATTCGCCGTATCTTGGAATCTGAACAAAAGGATATTAAGATTATCGCCAAAATTGAAAATGCAGAAGGGGTTAATAATATTGATGAAATCCTCGATGTAGCCGATGGTCTTATGATTGCTCGTGGTGATTTGGGCGTAGAAATTCCTGCCGAAGAAGTACCGGTATTGCAAAAGATGATGATTGAAAAATGTAATCGTCTTGGTAAACCTGTTATTACGGCTACGCAAATGTTGGAATCTATGATTCAAAACCCTCGTCCAACTCGTGCCGAAGCGAGTGACGTGGCAAATGCGATCTTAGATGGCACCGATGCTATTATGTTGTCTGGCGAGACGGCTAATGGTTCATACCCTGTAGAAGCTGTTACGACAATGACACGTATTGCAGAGGTAACGGAGCAATCCGTCATTTATGATCATAAGAGCAGAACGCAGGAAAGCGTTGATGTGACAACCACTGATGCGGTATGTCTTGCTAGTGTGCGCGTTGCGAGTGATCTTGGGGCAGCAGCTATTTTGACATGTACCGAATCTGGTCATACTGCAATTAGTGTGGCTCGTCACCGTCCAGATTGCAAAATTATAGCTATTACACCGCATGATGAAACGATTCGCCGCATGCAATTGTGCTGGGGCGTTGAAGCCATCAAGGGGAGCGAAAATATCAACTCTGATGAAATGGTAAAACAGGCGATTACCGGTGCTCTCGGGGCGAATGCCATTAACTCTGGTGATTTAGTTGTCGTTACCGCTGGCGTACCTTCTGGTTCTACAGGTACTACGAATATGATTCGCGTTCATATTGCAGGCAAGGTGTTGTTATCTGGCAATGGTATCTTGCGTAAATCCGCTACGGGTCGCGTATTTATTGCAGCTAATCATAAGAATGATTATGAAAGCTTCCAATCTGGCGATATCCTCGTAGTAGGGACTATGGAACCAGAATTGATGAACATTGCTAAACGAGCGGGCGGTATTGTAGCCGTTGAGGATGGGTACACATCCGATAGTGCTATTGCCGGCATTACGTATGGTATTCCTGTCATCTTAGGCGCCAAAGACGCTTATGACGCATTGCTTGAAGGTGCAGAGGTTACCATCGATGGTGAACGGGGCAAAGTCTTTGCAGGCATTGCGAATGCTAGATAAGCAATATATAATGTAATTAGGTTGGTCATAAAAAGGAGTACGACTATGGATGATAAAGAATGGCGTACCTTTGTAACCGTTGTAGATGAAGGTAATATAACAAAAGCAGCTGAAAAGTTATTTGTTTCGCAACCTGCTTTGAGCTATCGACTGCGTCATTTAGAGGATAGTGTAGGATACTCCTTGTTGCTTCGCACCACAGAAGGTATTGCATTGACGCCACAAGGTGAAATCTATTATGACTATTGCAAACGCATGCTACATGATAGAGAGGCCTTAGACCATGCATTGACATCGTCTACTGGTAAGATTCAAGGTACCTTGAAGATTGCATCATCCATCAATTTTGCAGATTATGAATTACCAGCTTTGTTGAAATCGTTCCGCGAGCAATATCCAGATGTGCATATTCAAGTTAAGACAGCTTTCAGCCATCAAGTTGTAAAGATGTTTAATACCGGTGATTGTATGGTGGCATTTGCGCGTGGTGGATATGAAGTATCAGGCAATTCAGAATTGTTATTGGAAGAACCGTATTGCTTGGTATATAAAGAGTTAGTGCCACCAGAATCGTTAGAGAAGGTGCCCTTTATTCGATATCAAACCGATGCATCAGTTGCTAATATCATTGAAAAATGGTGTGCCGAGCATTTTGAAGAACCTCCCATTGTAGCGATGGATGTCAATTCTATGAGTACATGCCGTCACTTTGTGCGGGCTGGTCTAGGATGGTCTATCCTAACCTATATGGGGCTTGGATCTTGTAAAGACAAAGATATTTATGTTAGCCCATTGCGTAGCAAGGATGGCACGTATATTACGCGTGATACCAATATGGTATACACAAAAGAGTCGGCCAATTTAATTGCTGTCAAAACATTTATCGAGTACGTACGAGATTACTATAAAAAACACACTGTCGTAGACGATAGTATTTTTAGAGAATATCAATCATAACATGTAAGTGCATGTATACATCTTGTTAGAGGTGTATGCATGCATTTTTTTCATTTACACCTAAAAATCTATGAGAAAAATGCATAAAAAGTATGAATGACAGTTATAAAAATTTTTATGACCCCTATAAAGGTAATCTATTTTTCAGAAAATGATTATCAACGTATAATGAAATCATACTAAATACAAGAATTCATAAAGTAATAGTCGCGTATTACGAATTACTTGGGTAGTGTTAGGATGAACAGTATATGCCTATGTTTATAAGAAAGGAAAAAACATGGAAAGACTTGTAAAATTAGCCGTTATCGTGCTGATCCCAATTATCCTCTGGTTTACAACTCCACCAGCAGGACTTTCTGCGGAAGCGTGGCGCCTATTTGGTTTCTACATCGCAGGTATCTTAGGTTTGATTTTAAAACCATATCCAATTCAAATTATTTTATTATCCGTATTATCTGCTTCTGCGTTATTCTTGGATAATGCAAAAGATATTTTGGTAGGTTATGGCTCCACAGCATTGTGGATGATCATTGCAGCCTTCTCCTTGAGCGTTGCCTTTGGTAAAACTGGTCTTGGTCACCGCGTGGCTTACCACTTAATCCGTGCATTCGGTTCCACTGTATTGCGCTTAGGCTATGTAACAGCGCTTCTTGATTTAATCTTGTCTCCAGCAACACCTTCTAATACAGCACGTGCAGCTGGTATCGTATATCCTATTAACTTATCCATTGCAGAATCTATCGGTTCTTACCCTGGTGATACTGCAAAACGCGGCGGTTCCTTTATCTTGATGAATGGTTACTTCGTAACAAAGATTACGTCCTTTATGTTCTTAACCGCTATGGCTCCTAATGTGTTGGCACTGGATTTCGTTACTAAGATTACAGGCCTTACTATGAACTGGGTCGAATGGGCAGTGGCTTTGGCCATTCCTGGCCTTGTAATGTTGATTTTTGTTCCTCTTGTAGGCTACTGGATTGACCGTCCTGAAGCTGTAAAAATCGACAATAAGAAATTGGCAGACGAAGGCCTTGCAAAATTAGGGTCTATGAAAATGTCTGAAAAAATCTTGGCTGTTGTATTCATCCTTGCTCTTCTTGGTTGGGCATGGCCTTCTATTGGATATTTTTTCCCAGCTATCGCTTTTGATTTGAGTCCTACAGCAGTAGCATTAGTTGCTATGACTGTTGTTTTCTTATCCGGCATCATTACATGGGAAGATATGGTTCAAACAAAAGCTGTTTGGAATACATTCATCTGGTTCGGTGCTATCCTTGGTTTATCCACAGCGTTAACAAAAGCTAAATTCTTTGCTTGGCTTGCAACATTCATGCAAACTAATTTGGCACTCGATGTATCTCCACTCGTAGTAGTATTGATTCTTTCCGCTATTAGCGTTGTAATTCGTTACTTGTTCGCTTCTAGTACTGCATATATCGCATCCATGCTTCCTGTATTCTTAACGGTAGGTATGGCCGCCGGTGTTAACCCAGTTATGTTTGGTTTAGTATTGCTTGCTACAAATGCATTTGGTGGTCTCGTAACTCACTATGGTGCATCCCCTGGTCCTATCATCTACTCTGCAGGTTATAATAACTTGAAAGAATGGTGGACTGCTGGTGGTATCCTAGCAATCTTGAGCTGGATCTTACTCTTTGTAATAGGTATTCCTTGGTGGACTTTCATCGGTATGATTTAATCACCATATAATTTTATAATCATCATTGTTTTTACGGCTTAGGCCAGACTTCGCGACGGTCTGGTCTTTGCCATTTGATATATTTTTTAGTGAAAGGATGTAACATGGCACAATTAGTGAAAGCTGCGCAAGCAGGCTTCGACGAAAAAAATGATGCATTAGTTACGGTAGAACCGATTGCTAGCGGCATCGAAATCGAATTGACTTCCAAAGTTATGCGTCAATATGGCGACCAAATTAAATCTGTTATCTTGAACACAGTGAAAGAAGCTGGTTTTGACGGTGTAAAAGTAACTGTACAAGATAAAAACGCTTGGGATTATACAATTAAAGCTCGCGTGTTGGGCGCATTAGAAAGGGGGAGCAAAGCATAATGGCTAACGATAAAACATTTCCAGAAGTAAAAACTAATCCGCTTACAGAAGCGGCTAAAAAACGCTTATCCCGTTCCATGATGTTCGTTCCTGGTAATACACCAAAAATGATTAACAGTGCTGATATTCACGGCTCTGATTCCATCATGATCGATATCGAAGATTCTGTGCCTATTACAGAAAAAGACACAGCTCGTCTTTTGACTGCAGAAGCATTGAAATCCCGTAAATTCCGCGCTGAAACTGTAGTTCGTATCAATCATCCTACACAAACACCTTATGGTTATGATGACCTTGATGTTATCGTTCCAGCAAAACCTAATTTGATTCGTTTGCCTAAAACTGAAGACGTATCTGAAGTTGAAATCGTAGCGAAGAAAATTGAAGAAGTGGAAAAAGCTAATGGCTGGCCAGAAGGTACAATCAACATCATCGTAGCTATCGAATCCGTTCGTGGCTTATACAATGTTCGTGAAATCTGCCATGGTTCTCTTTGGCTTGG
>OBUY01000745.1_pt1 | contig 11261 bp, 10 predicted proteins | sample 1475781 | NCBI WGS metagenome assembly OBUY01 (sample SAMEA2579912, study PRJEB22360) | human gut metagenome | biome: human gut; feature: human-associated habitat; material: faeces | place: Denmark | collected 2008/2010 | reverse complement strand
CGTCGATAAGAGACCCGCCTTGATTCAGCAGGGATGGTGTTAGCCGTATTTATGACATCGATAATAACGAATACATCGACTATGTATTGAGCTGGGGTCCTATGATCTTGGGCCATGCGAACCCAGAGGTTATCGCGAGCCTACAAGAGGCTATTCCTCGCGGTACTAGCTATGGTGCGCCTACATTACTAGAAACAGAATTGGCTAAAAAGATACAAGCCTTCATGCCATCCATGGAGGTTATCCGCCTCGTAAACTCTGGTACAGAGGCTACCATGAGTGCCTTGCGCGTTGCTCGTGGCTATACTGGTCGTGATCGCATCGTGAAATTTGTAGGCTGTTACCATGGTCATAGCGATGCTCTCTTGGTAAAAGCTGGCTCTGGCCTTGCTACCTTTGGCGTGCCGGATAGCCCTGGGGTTCCACAAGGCGTAGCAGAAAATACCATAACATTGCCATACAATGACTCTGATGCGGTTCGTAAATTATTCGACGATATGGGCGATACTATTGCGGCAATCATCGTTGAACCTGTAGCGGGTAATATGGGCTGCGTACCTCCAGTACCAGGTTTCCTCGAAACCTTGCGAGAAGTAACTAAGGCTCACGGTGCTATACTGATCTTTGACGAAGTTATGTGTGGGTTCCGCGCTAGCAGCGGTGGTGCTCAAAAACGTTACAATATTAAACCAGACCTTACATGCCTTGGTAAAATCGTTGGCGGCGGCATGCCACTCGCTGTATTCGGTGGCTCTCGTGAGATTATGAACCAAATTGCTCCAGCTGGTCCTATTTATCAAGCTGGTACATTGAGTGGTAACCCCATTGCCGTTACCTCTGGTTTGGCAACGCTTTCCATTTTGCAACGAGACCCAACTATCTTTAAACAAGTAGAAGATGCAACCATTGCCCTTTGCGAAGGCTTTGAAAGATTAGCGGCGCAATACAATGTGCCTGTTGTTGTGCAACGAGTAGGCTCCATGTTCACCATCTTCTTCACTGATAAACCAGTTAAGAACTTTGATGATGCTTCAGCTTGCAACGAAGAACAATTTAAAATGTTCTTCCACCATAACTTGAGCCATGGTATCTACTATGCACCAAGCCCTTATGAAAGTAACTTTGTATCTATCTGCCATAAGAGCAGTGAAGTGGAACGTACATTAGCCGTTGCTGATGAAGCTTTCAAAAAAATCAGTGATACATTATTATAAGAAGTTATAGTTTGTAGTTGTTTATGTATCGATACAGGTGATGAACATGCAGTTTTACAAGAACTTAAAGCGTGCTCGCGTGCGCATGGGCAAAAGCCAAATCGAAGTAGCAAAGGCCGTAGGTATCAGTAATGCGGCGCTTTCAAATTACGAAACAGGGTATCGCGAACCAGATTTAGATACACTCTGTGCTCTGTCTCGCTATTATGGATTGACCTTGGATGAGCTGTTGGATGTAAATGGAGAACAACACGAGCCTATCTATGATCTCAGTCCTGTACTTAAAAACAAATACATCGCCTATAAAGGTGAAGTATTCGAGTTGAAAGACTCACAAAAACGTGCGCTCTTGCGTGAGCTAGACAATCTATTTACTAAATTTGAGAAATCAAAAGTAGAAGATAAAGACAGCAAGCCAAAGACGTACAAACATGGGAACCCACATATCAATCGGGCTGGACTAGCTAGCAGTGCTGGTAGTCTGGCGGCACGACGGAATCTAAAATAAAAAGCACCATCTATTTAGGGACTAAACGAAACATAAGTCGTCCCTCGATAGATGGTGCTTTTTTTGCCGTATATAATAAAATATTCGTTGGTGGTATACATTAGTTTAACATATAATTGAATTATAGACGTGGAATAAATATTTACTAGTCTTACAGGAGAAAGCTATGATAGTAGTATTTGCAGGATTTTTAGCATTTTTATTTTGTCTGTATTTCATTAAAAATCCATACTTCACATTACAGCATATTAAAATTAAACGCTCAAAATCTTTGTTAATTTCAGAGCTGCTTTTAGGTGTGATAATTTTCTTATATATTATTTTTGCAGGATATTCTAGACTAGTGCGGTTTTTATTAGAATTGATATCTGTAATTCTGTTTTTATTAGAAATGTGGTTAAGAGTTCCTGCTATTGAATTGGATTGTAGTTTATCACCTGACGTGAAAGTAATGCTCAATAAAAAAGCTAAAAAAGATTTTTATTCTACATTGCCAATGTTATTTTTATTAACATGTATGTTTGTATTTAATTTCATCAACATTTAAATAAATTTAATTGGAAAAGTGAAGATTAATAGGAATAACTATGAATACATATATTAATAAAATAAGAGATATATTGGTGGAGTGTACGCCTAAATATTGGTATAAGATTTATTTGTTTTTTGAATGTACAGAATCAGGTATGAGTTCGGCTTGTTATTATGTAAAAACCCCGGCTGGTTCAATCATTAGTTATGGAGATTTGCTATATAATTGCAGTGATGAAAAAATAAAATCTATAAAAGCTGGGACTAGTGAGATTTTAACGTATGTACGATTACTACATGAAGCCTCTACAGAGCAATGGACGTGGGGGACAATGTATATTTCACACGATGATTATGAGCCACATTGTGAATTCCATAATGACTCTGTAACTGACGATTGCTGGCTCCAAAATAGATATAAGTGGGTATATAAAAACTTTGGTATTTTGGAAAATGAAGATGAATTTGATCCGAATGTATATAAAGAAATGCTAAAAGGTCCACGAGGTATTTTATTATTGGAAGATATGGAATCTCGTGTATTAGCAAAAAATTATACTGCTATTGATAAGGCGTTTAAGTTAAAGCATAAAAGCTTAGAATCAGAACTTGAGAAACATTATAATAAAGTGGCCAAAAGTATATACAAATTAACGCCTTTAAATTGGCATCGTGCTAAATTACACTTTGAGATGAATGTTGATAATCCCTCTGTAGAGCTTTTGGTTTATAAAACTGAGGATGATTCATGTATTACAAAGTATGTAGAAAATAATGATAAAGAGCCGGCTATTATTTCGGAAGTTATGTATGATTTAAAGAATGAGATTTTAGCGATGATTGAGACTCTTAAATTCTATAATCAAACCCCATTCTCTGGTTTAGTATATACATTAACATCTAATGGTGAGGTATCTTTAGAGCTAACTTATGGAAATAAATGATTTTAAGTTCGTTGATGAAATTGATTGGATGAGCTTTCATGCGGATAGGAAGAAACTCAAAAAAATGGCTTGAGAGAATAGGTCTTTCTTGTTTAATAGTAGTAGGTATTATTTTGGGTGTTTGGCTTTTCTTTACTACAAATTTTATACATCCATTTATCCACTATTTGGATCTAAGGGGAAATATAATATATTACAAAGAGCCAACTAATATAATTGCTTCTAATGTTCTTGGTTTTGATGAAGTACGAGGGAAAATATATTATATAACTACAAATGGTATTGGTGTATATAATGAATTAAATAACGAACATGTATTTATATTACATAAAGAGCCATCTAATGAAATCAGAATAAATGACATTACTAATGTATATCCAGAATTTAGTCGTTTTTCTGATTCGGAACAGGAAGTTTGGAAAAGCAAATTTTATGCTGATTTTAGGCAAAGAATTCCTATAGAGGAGGGAAGTATCATTAGATTTCCATTCTTTTTTTCTTACGAAACCCGTGGAATTTATAATTTAGCTACAGGATCTAAATTATCGAAAATTGATACGTATAAAATTTCTAATAATATATTCTATAATGTTGATTTTGGAAGCATTACTAAGATAGATTTAGAAACTGGTATAGTATGGAAGTACTATTCTAATAACTTATTAAATTATAATTTTATTAATGAAACGGTTTCTAGTAAATCAAAAGAGTTTAGTATTAATGAATTAATCAAAGAACGAAATCATGATAAACAATTGAAAGATAAAATTATAGCTATAGATCATTATAGTCAATTTAGTAAAGAGGATAAGGAGGTTATAGAAGAATTATTTGTTAAGTTAGTTACTGCACGAGATAATATGAGCTTAAAACCAGAACATAAAATGGGGTTAGAAAACTATTTAGAGTGATTAACTTTTCAATGTATTCATACTTAGTTGGGGAGTCTGGCTAAAGAATATATATTATTTATTACTATTAGACTATTTAAATTAGATGCTTTGCACTAATGATGAAAGTGGATTTAGTTGTGTATATAATGGACCAGGGGAAAGATATTAATGGAAATGATATAGAAATCCATTATTTCCAAAATAGAAATGGAGAAATATTTAATCCAAAGATAAAAAGGATTAATGATAAAACGGTAAATCGAAAGCTAGAATAAATTATTGGACAGGGGTATAAATATGATCTATTTTAATAATAAAAAAAGCTTAGATACATTTTTAATGGTCTTTATATTGGGTGCTGTTAAGGCATATAGACGAAATTATATTGACTTGACCATTCTAGAATATTACATATTTAGTATGTTAATTCGATTAATGTGTAGAAAAGCACATCTGTCCGATAAACTGTTAAATATAATTGGTGATGGGATGAGTTTAGAGGATGTTGATGAGTGGATGGCTCGTAGAATCCCTATACCAGCATTAAATGATACATTAGATGATATTGAATGCAGTAGTTGGATTGCTTTAATAGAACGGGAGTTAGAGGGTAATACTTTATCTGAAGCGTTAAAAATTTCTACACATGATGAAAAGAAGTTCGGTATCTATTTCTTTACCGATTATGTAGAGGAGATATTTTGGGCGTTGTTTTTGTTGGGGCTGTATGAAGTCTTACAAAAAACTGAATTCATTTCTGAATCAATCTTAAGTTGTATTAAACAGTCCTATTTGTCTGAAATATATACGCGTGAACGTATTCAGAATGAAGGCTTTCAGGCATGTATTTCCAATTTACAGGAGATAGCCGATACTAATATATCCGGGCAATTAAGTAAAGATTTAATTAATATGAAAGCAAAACTAGCATCATTACAGGTATTATTACCATTTTATGATGTGAGTTTTGACAAGTTAAAAACAGGCATTGATTTAAAAGCCACTAAAGGGATGTTTTGGCAGATTAAAGTTTCAGGGGAGTTTATAGATTTAGGATTATAGATTCTATAAGATTTTTAAGTTGTTTATATACTTATGATTATTTTTTAGGAGAACTGAGCTAGTATAACTTAGAAAAATGCTAATGAACTCAGACTATGGCGTTAAATACTAATAATAATCGCTAATATTATTTAGGTTATGAACTAATATTTCTTGATTTAGATAAACATCGAATCATTACTAATGATGATGTAAGAGGAATAGAAGATCCTCCGATGAAATTCCTAATAATTAATGTGAGGATATATGGATAGATATATTAATAAAATAAGAGATTTACTTATTGATTGTATGCCTGAACATTGGTATAAGGCTTATTTATATTTTGATAGTACGGAAACCGGCACAATGACTTCAGCATATTATTATGTAAAGACTCCAGCAGGGTCAATAATTAATTATGGTGATTTATTATACAATTGTAGTACTGAAAAAGTAAATTCTATTAATAATAATATGGATGAGATTTTAGTAAATGTGCGTTTATTACATAATGTATCTGTTGAGCCATGGACATGGGGAACGATGTATATTTCACGAGATGACTATGAACCCCATTGTGAATTTCATAATGACCCTGTATCTGATGATTATTGGCTTCAAAATAGATATAAGTGGGAATATCAGAATTTTGGTGTTCTAGCTAGAGAAGATGAATTTGAGCCAGATGTATATAAAGAAATGCTAAAAGGTCCACGAGGTATTTTATTATTGGAAGATATGGAATCTCGTGTATTAGCAAAAAATTATACTGCTATTGATAAGGCGTTTAAGTTAAAGCATAAAAGCTTAGAATCGGAACTTGAAAAACATTATAATAAAGTGGCCAAAAGTATATACAAGTTAACGCCTCTAAATTGGCATCGTGCTAAATTACACTTTGATATGAATGTTGATAATCCTTCTGTAGAGCTTTTCGTTTATAAAACTGAGTATGATTCATATATTACAAAGTATGTAGAAAATAATGATGAAGAGCCGGCTATTATTTCGGAGGTTATGTATGATTTAAAGAATGAGGTTTTAGAGATGATTGAGACTTTTAAATTCTATAATCAAAACCCATTCTCTGGTTTAGTATATACATTAACATCTAATGGTGAGGTATCTTTAGAGCTAACTTATGGAGATAAATGATTTTAAGTTCGTTGATGAAATTGATTGGATAAGCTTTTACGCATCAGTTCATTAGGTGTTCGGAATCGATGGGTGGCATACTATACTACAAAGAGTCAACTAATATTCGTGAGGCGGAGTATCATAATGATGTAGTGCAACCGATAGATATACCGTTAACTGTTTATGGCAGTCATGTAGCTAATAGTACAACAGGTGCTACGGTAGATACGTCGGTATTGACGTCTATGAGTCAGTTATCCACTAATCCGAATACAACGTATGCGATGGAAACTGACCCAAATTTTACCAATCGAAGAAGCTTCTTATCCTCTGATTATGTCATCAATCGTTTACAACTCAATCCTATGCGTACACAAAAACGATTAGGTGATGGTTACTACGAACAACAATTGGTAATGCAGGCTATTTTACGTCAAACAGGTAGAAGTAGACTACAGGCAGGACTTACAGAAGAAGAGTAGTACCGTAAATTAATTGATGCAGGTCTTACCGTGATGAAGTCTAAATCGATGATGCTCGGACAAGGATTAACTGAGTCGGAGCAACAGCAATTGACGGAAGATGTGGTAATGCTTGTTAGTCAACCGGTAGTATTGCCGAACGGTAAGACTGAAACCTTACTCGTACCAACATTATATTTGGCGCCGACCACACAACGTGTTGAGGGGGCTGCGAATATGCAGGCTCAATCGATTAATTTGCAAGTCGGTACGATGCATAATCGCGGTAGCATAGTGGCGGATGATGCGATAACTGTACATGGTAATACGATACACAATGATAACGGACTGATTAAAGGTCGCACAACAACCGTGGTGGCGGATACCGATGTTCGTAATATACAAGGCACGATAGAAGGCCGTGACCGTACAACTGTATATGCTAAGAATGATGTGATAAATGAGGGAGGTACGATTAAGCAAACTGATGAAAAAGGAAAGCTTGTCGTGGCGGCAGATCGTGATGTTATCAATAAGGGCGTTAAGTATGAAGCCAGCAATAGTAAGGTTGTATGGAATAGTGCCAATAGCCGTCGTGAAACGGTAACTGCTGTAGATCAAGGTCAAATTACGGCGAAAGGTGATGCTGTAGTTACAGCAGGTCGTGATGTTGCTATGCAGGGTGGTAAAGTGACTTCTGATAAGGATGTTACTCTAGTAGCTGGACGCCAGGTAAACATGCAGTCTATGACAGCAAATCATGAATTAGAGGAACATCGCTATGACAAAGGAAAATCCGGTGGTGGTCATTCTCAGACTACAGAAACACATGATTTAGTGAATGAAGCAACCTCTGTAGGTAGCAGTGTGGAAGGTAACAATGTAACTGTGGCTGCTAATGCTGATGTAGCACTTAGCGGTAGTGAAATCCTGGCCGCTGATAAGGCGCAGGTAGAAGGTCAGAATGTAAAACTTGATACTGCAACGGCAACAAGTACCGTTGACCATGTGTATAAAGATAGGAAGAAAAGTTTAGTTAAACGAGAACGTACAGATGCAACTAGTGTGGCACAAGTGACGGCTGTAACAGGTTCTGTTGTGAGTGGCAAAGACGTTGTGATTAAATCTGGTCATGATGTGACAGGACAATCCGCTAAACTGATGGGGGAACAAAGCGTTCAAGTGACGGCCGCTGGTAAGGTCGAACTCGGTGCGGATAAGAATGTAACGAAAGAGACGAGTACATATCGTCATAAAACTTCAGGTTTAATGGGAAGTGGTATCGGATTTACTATTGGTACAGAAAAACGAAATATAGATGATACCAATCGTGAAGAGAAAACCGTACGTAATACTATTGCTAGTACTAAGGGCAATGTTAATATTACGGCAAATGATACGGTACATCTTACTAGTGCCGATGTAGTAAGTAAAATCGGTACTACAATTGAGGGCGCTGCAGTGACCCTTGACGGTAATACTGATACGCAACATATGACACATGATGATCGCTATAAAAAGTCCGGCTTAACAGTGGCATTAGGTGGTGCTATAGCTGATAGTGTAACGAATGCAACGCGAACTATTAAACAAGCCGGTGGCCGTGATGACAAACGTTTAGTAGCTCTTGAACTTAATGAAGCTCGTAAACAGTTACAAGACGGATATGAAGCTGTAGATAGTGCTTTACATGGAGCCAAAATACGAGATGCAGTGACTGGTAAAGTTGAAAAAGTAAATGGTAAAGCTAAACGAGGTCCTAAAAATATTGATAATGCTGTTAATTTATCTGTATCAATTGGTAGTACATCACAGAAACAAGGTCAAACAGTAGATACTGCAACTTATAAAGGTGGTACTGTTATTAGTGACGGTGATGTTCATTTGACGGCTCGTGATGCTAAAAAAAATGGTGTTACTCTTACTGGTGAAAGCGTATCTGCTCAATCCATTAGTCTGGCTAGCGCTAGCGATATTAATATAAAGGCTGGTAAGAATACAGTAGATGTGAAAAATGATTATAAGAGTTCTGGCTGGAGTGCAGGAGCGAGTATCAGTTTAACTGGTGGTGGCCTTCTCGATATTAATGCGAGTGCTCATATGGCACGACAAAATGGAGATACTCACCAAGAAAGTTATGTACCAACAAAAATTAAAGCTGCTGAATTAGCACAACTTAAGGCTAAACGAGATACGAATATTATTGGCTCTGCTGTAGCGGGTAAAAAGGTAGAAGTAGATACAGGTCGTGATTTACATATTCAAAGCTTGCAAGATGTAGATAACTTTAAAGAACATAGTAAATCTGCGGGCTTCTCCGTATCATCTAAACCAACATTTAAGGATCCAACTGGCAGTATAAATGCTAGCGTAGGAAGAATCGATAGCAAATGGAAAAGCGTAACAGAACAAGCTGGCATTTATGCTGGAGAAGATGGCTATGACATTAATGTAGGTAACAGTACTACATTAGAAGGTGCTCTAATTAAAAGTAACGCTCCAAAAACTAAGAATAAACTGACTACAAAATCTCTAGAGATGAAAGATATCAAGAACGAAGCCGAATATACATATAGCAACAATGGTATTGGATATAACTACTATGGCAGTAAAAAGAAACTCGAAGAGATGAAGACCAGCGATAAAAAAGGCTATGATAAGATTTATAACAATATCGGTCTAGTTCCAAACTTAGGCATAGGATCTAAAGGTAAAGCAAGCTCTACTACTCAATCTGCTATCTCTGATGGTATACTAACTGTAGATGGTAAAGAAATTGATACTAAAACCATCAATACGAATACCGAAAATACGTTGCATCAATTAGATAAGATTTTCGATAAAAAGAAAATTGAAGAACGTCAAGAATTAGCACGTCTTTTCTCTAAAAATGCATTTGAACAACTACACAACTGGCAACCAACAACGAAAGATGGCAAAATCGCTAAATCTATTGCACATGGCATCATAGGTGAAGTAGCAGCGCGTATGGCTGGTAATTCACCTGGTAGTGGGTTTAAAGCTACTATGACTAATGAGATGTTAATCAGTGAAATTAATAAAGTGGCTAAACATGATCCAGCTGTAGCACAATGGTTGAGTGCTGCCGTAGGCGGGGTTGTTAATAAAGTAAGTGGTGAATCAAGTAATAGTGGTGCGGCATCAGCATCTTATGCTACAAAATGGAATGAGGATCTTGTTTGGAATCCAGGAGTCTCAAATACTATAGCCTCTTTAGCTTCAGTTGGTAAAGGTGTTTATGGCCTAGCAAAGAATGCATCACCAGCTTTAATTGCTGGGAATTTAGTAAGTACTCCACTTGTAACTGGTTCGGGCGAGCCTACTACTTTTGATGAAAGTACAATGGCTAATATTCCTGGCAGTGCATTTTATAGAGGCAAAATAACTTCTGGTGTTGAATCAGGTGGAACATTGATGGAGCGTGTTGATGATAGCTCTATTGAAACTGGAGCGGCTCCAGTTTATAGTGGTCCATGGGCTATAACCGTATCTTATCCTGGCACTTCATTACGGGTTCAAGAAAATTATAATTTAGATACTGGATTTCAGCCTATTAATGTATATCATGCAGCAGATGGAAATACATATAAAGACACCGGTGAATATGATAGTCTTGGTCGCCGATATTTTAGAGGCATAAGCACAACGGGGGCAACTATATTCACAGGGCGTGTTATTGGTCCTGATGGTACAGATAATTGGGTAGATATTGGTACTGATGGCAATTCTCCGTTTTCTAGATTGCAAAATATAGCAACAGGCCAGGTTGTACATTCAACACATACTGAAGGTGATGCAATATTTGTAGATAATCCAAATGATAATTTGGTATTTAATACTCATACTAATTCTTTTCAATCAACGTTAACAGGGAAAACAATTTCCACAACAGTTGCACTGCACTATGCAGACGAACGATTGAGTCCGGAATCGTCAGTTACAATAGATGAAATTAAATCTGGAAGTCCATTACCTGATGGGATTCATTTTGTAAATAAATATCCGGATAAGAGTAAGGCTAAATCTATATCGGAAGAAAATTCTAAGAAAAATTTAGATAATCTCAATAGGAACTCTAATAATAAAAATAAGAATGATAATAAGTCTAATAGCAATTTATCTAGTGGATTATATACTGTAAATGATCGAATTAAGAAGGTTTATAAATCCTTGAAGGAGTTAAAGTCATTACCTAAAGGTTTTAAGAGTTACCAAAAAGATAAATTAAATATAAAAAATGAGGATGGTCTCGGTAAACAATTAAAAGAAGATGTAGGGGGCGATTGGAAAAAAATATATGACCATGGGAAAGATATTAATGGAAATGATATAGAAATCCATTATTTCCAAAATAAAAATGGTCAAATATTTAATCCAAAGATAAAAAGGATTAATAATAAATCGGTAAATCGAAAGCTAGAATAAATTAGTGGACAGAGGTATAACTATGATTTATTTTAAAAATAAAAAAAGTTTAGATACATTTTTAGTGGTCTTTATATTAGGTG
>OBUY01000731.1_pt1 | contig 11429 bp, 14 predicted proteins | sample 1475781 | NCBI WGS metagenome assembly OBUY01 (sample SAMEA2579912, study PRJEB22360) | human gut metagenome | biome: human gut; feature: human-associated habitat; material: faeces | place: Denmark | collected 2008/2010 | reverse complement strand
CCTTGTAGTTTTTCCAATACAACTTCATAAATATCTGTCAAGCTACCGAGATCTCGACGGAGTGAAAAGGTCTAGTAGACCTTTTCAGCCTGAGTCCTTTTACTTGAAAGACGAAGGTTTTCCGTTGCAAACAATTTATTTCAAGCCTTGCAATTTCTCCAATACAACTTCATACACATCTGTCAGACTTCCCAAGTCTCTACGGAAAACATCCTTGTCCATATGGTGTCCTTCCGCATCCCAAAGGCGACAGTTATCTGGTGAAAATTCATCTGCCAAGATGATCTTGCCATCCTTATCAAAACCAAACTCCAATTTGAAGTCAATCAAACGAAGACCAATTTGTGCAAACCAATCCTTCAACAACTCATTGATACGACGTGTTTCTGCCTTGATATAAGCAATTTGTTCATCATTGGCAACACCCAAGAATTTCACGTGTTCGTCGTTGATAAACGGATCATCCAACTCATCATTTTTATAGTAGAATTCAACGATTGGAGTTTTTAAGTCCAACCCTTCTTCAACACCAAAACGCTTTGAAAATGAACCTGCCATCACGTTCCGAAGCACAACCTCCAAAGGAATGATCTTCACCTTTTTATTGAGTTGTTCCGTATCAGAAATGCGTTCGATAAAGTGTGTTGCCACACCGGCAGTATTCAATTTTTCAAAAATAAGAGACGAAATCTGATTATTCAGCACACCTTTCCCCTTAATGGTCTCCTTACGAGCCCCATTTAGCATGGTTGCTTGGTCCTTATAGACCGACTTAATCACATGTTCGTCCTCAGTAGTATAGATATCCTTAGCTTTTCCAGTATAAATCAGTTGATTGCTCATGACTTTGTTCGCCTTTCGTATTTTATCACCTACATTCTATCATACACAAAGCGCATTTTCAATAAATTTCCGTACAATATAAGCAGAATCCGAATGAAAAGGACAGAAAAAAAGACCATCCAGAATAATCTCTGAACGATCCATTTTTCATTAGTGAACAGCAGTTCGTTTTTCAATATAATCTACAACATCCCCAACCGTGTTGAATTCATCAATCACCTTATCTGGGATTTCCAATTGGTATTCATCTTCCAACTCGATGATAAATTCCATCAATTCAACGGAGTCTGCCTGTAAATCCTTGCGCAAATCCAACTCCAAAGATACTTGGAAATCTGATCCCTTGCGTTCTTTGAGAAATTCCTCAATAGTAGCTAAAATTTCGTTTCGTTTACTCATATATTACTCCTCCTTTGATAATTCCTTCACCGATTTTCCAACAACATCTGTCTCTAACATCGTTCGAATCTGACGAATGGTGCTATAGACCGCTTTTGCATCACTTGAACCATGCGTTTTGACAACAGGTGCTTGAAGGCCAAACAAGACTGCTCCTCCAACATCTGAGAAATCCAAGGTTTGCTTCAATGATTTCAAACGGTCCTTGAGCAACAAAGCTCCTAGTTTCGCCTTCCAATTTCCAGTGGCGATCGCTTGCTTCAATTGCTTCAAGATCCCAAAAGCTGTCCCTTCCATGGTTTTCAAGACAGCGTTTCCCGTGAAACCATCCGCCACAACAACATCAGCAACGCCATCCATCAAGTCACGCGCTTCCACGTTTCCAATAAAATGAATGGACTCGTCCTCAGACAGCAATTGATAGGTTTCCTTGCGCAAAGGATCTCCCTTGCTTGCTTCTGTCCCATTGTTCAATAGACCCACGCGCGGTTTTTGAATTCCACGCACATTTTCCGCATAGTAAGACCCCATTACAGCATACTGATGCAAGTGCTCCGGTGTATTTTCCGCATTGGCACCTAAGTCCAGCATATCATAACCACGTCCATCAACTGTTGGAAGTGTCGACATCAAGCCAGGGCGTTCCACCCCTTTGATGCGGCCAACGATAAAGAAACCAGCCGCTAACAAGGCACCTGTATTTCCCGCAGATAGCATGGCATCCACATCCCCAGTCTTCACATCCTTAGCAGCCAAGACCATCGAAGCCTGCTTCTTCCGACGAATAGCACGCGTTGGCTCATCATCTGAATCAATTTTTTCTTCTGTGTGCACAATGGACACACGTTCCGTCGCTGTCAAATAGTTCTTAATTTTTACTTCATCGCCATACAAGACAATTTCGATATCATTAAAATCACGAATGGCTTGATTCACGCCTTCTACTAAGGCTTGAGGTGCATTGTCGCCCCCCATTGCATCTACTGCAATTTTTTTCATGTTTCACCTCCAGATGAATCTTTCATAATCGCTCCCCAATCACTCAAGGAGTCGATAAACTTTTTAGCTTTTAAATGGATCCCTACATACTCCTCATACAACTGATCCATCGCCTGACGTAGCGCTGCTTTCATATCTGCTTGTAGGGAAATCGTCTCTAACTCACTGAATTGGACCGCTTGAAATTGATCCAATAAATAGAGAACATTTGGATGCCAGTGGGCACGCCTCTCATCCTGATCATAATGGTCTGGGCAAAGCACTCCGCTATACCGGAAGGAATAATCAAAAGGAAGACCAACCCGATGGCAGAAACAACATTCATGCAGGTTCAAGACAACCCCAAACCGCGAAAGAATCTGAATCTCAAAAATATTGGTCAAAACCTCATAATCCAAGCCCTCTTCCATCAAAGACAAAGTCTTCTCCAAAAAAGCAAACAAGGCCGGATCCACCTGATTATCCTGAATACTGGCATCCGCAAGCGCCAAAACATAGGTCGCATAAGAAAGGGCAAAAAGATCTGCATTGATTTTCTTATAAACCTGCACATCTTGAACATCATCGATATAACTCAGCCCATCATCATTGATTTTTAGCAACATATCTGCCGTAACCAAGGGCTGTAACACAGGATTTAATCGCGATTTACCAGCATGTTTCACAAAAAACATCCGCTTGCCCGACTTCTCCGTGAAGATCTTGACCAATTTATCATCCTCACGAAAATCCCGATTATAGAGCACAATGCCCCGGGTCTCAATTGACTCCAGCATGTTCTTCCATGTACTCCTTCAAGCGTTTCATAGCTTCCTTGATTACTTCCATACTGGCCGCATAAGACAAGCGCACATAGCCTTCGCCATATTGACCAAAAGCAGCCCCCGGAATAAAGGCAACCGCTTTTTCACGCGCAAAATCTTGCAAGAAAGCAAAGGAATCTTGGTTGTAACCAGCTGGAATTTTAGCAAAAATATAGAAGGCTCCATCTGGCTTAATTATCTCAAACCCAAGAGCAGACATCTTTTCGATAATATAATCCCGACGTTTCACATATTCCTTCTTCATCGGTTCCGCATCATCCCGACCAGCAGTCAAGGCCTCAATCGCAGCATACTGGTTCATGGTTCCAGCAGCAGTAACCAAATACTGATGGCTCTTGATCAATTGCGCTGTTAGTACAGCAGGCGCAAAGATAAAGCCAAGCCGCCAACCCGTCATCGCGTGAGATTTGGACAAGCCATTGATGACAATGGTCTGCTCAGGAATAAATTCTGCCATAGAAACATGCGCTTTTCCTGTATAAGTTAACTCGGAATAAACTTCATCACAGACAACAAACACTTCATATTTTTTCAAGACCTCAGCCAATTCTGCCATCTGTTCGCGCGAATAAGTAACCCCTGTCGGATTGGCTGGATAATTGAGAACAACGGCCTTCAGCTTGTCTCCTTGCTCCACAATAGCTTTTTCCAACTTTTCAGGTGTCAAAATAAATTGATCCGCCGTCGTATCAATTTCAACAACATCCGCACCAACCAGATTCACAATGGGCTCATAACCAGGATAAGCTGGTGCAGGAAGAAGCACCACATCCCCAGGTTCCAAGATCGCCGTTAAGGTTGCGGATAAGGCTTCCGTCGCACCAATTGTGACCAAAATCTCATCCTCCGGACGATAGTGAAGACCATATTTATCAGCCACAAATTGACTCGCAGCCTCACGCAAAGCCTGCAAACCACTCATCCCTGTATAATGGCTAAAATTCGCATCAATCGCAGCTTTCCCCGCCTCTTTGACATGTTCTGGAGTCGTAAAATCCGGTTCCCCCAACGTCAAACGCAAGACCCCAGGAATCGAAGAAATCGATTGGTCAAACTGACGAATCAAAGAAACTTCAATTCGATTGAGATTTTTATTAAACCGTTTCGTTAAATCCATAATCCACCTCCAAAAACAATTATATTCATTATACTATAAATAGAACCCCATCGCAAAAGAACAGGTAAACAAAAAGCCCCCACTTCAGATTTTCCCACGCAATAGGGTCAAGTTTTACGAATTATATAAGTGAGAACTACTAAAGGAGAATACGTATGCCCAACCAACTCAGACACCCAGATCTATCCCCGACCATGGACTTAATTGCCAAAAAGATCTTCCACAAACAACACCTAACAGCCGATTTCATCCGCAGCGTCCTCAATATTCCCGTTGTTTCCGTTGAAATACTCGATGGCACCCAGATTCAATTAGCCGAATATGACCATCCAAATTTCTATACAGCCGTAGATGTTTGCGCTAAACTTGAAGACGGTACCCAAGTGATCATTGAAGTTCAAGTTACTAAACAGCGCTCATTTTTCAATCGTATGCTTGCCTATTTAGCCAATCAAATTACTGATAACTTAAAACGTTTAAAAACCGATCAAAATAAGACCCACACCCTCTACTCCAGGATGGATCCTGTGTACTGTATCGCGATTCTTGAAAACGAACACTTTGATGATGATCGAGCCTTTCATACCCTCTCTCTTTATGATGAGGAGACCTTAACTCCCGTCTATTCAGATTTTCACGGAAGTTCTCAGCGCCCACCAATGAAATTTGCATTCCTAGAACTGAACAAGTATAATAAAGATAAGATTACAGAATACCACTTACAAAAATGGTTTGAATTTTTCTCAAACAAACCCTTTGATATCGAGATGGATCCCGTGATCAAAGAAGCAGAAGAATTACTAGACCAAACCCAATGGACAGAGGAGGAAAAAAGAATGTTTGATCAAGAACGCAGAAATCGTGACCTCTACGAAGGTGCCATCGCTCAAGCCACCTACGACGGGCAACAATTGGGAATGAAACAAGGAATTGAAAAAGGAATTCAAAAATCTAAAACGGAGATGGCAAAAGCCATGTTAAAAGATAAATTGGATATTTCCTTCATTGCCAAATACACTGGGTTAACGACAGATGAAGTCCTCGCACTCCAATAAAGTTATCCAATCTAGGAGGAAAAAAGAATGTTTGATCAAGAACGTAGAAACCGCGACCTCTACGAAGGTGCCATCGCTCAAGCCACCTACGACGGACAACAATTGGGAATTGAAAAAGGAATTCAAAAATCTAAAACGGAGATGGCAAAAGCCATGTTAAAAGATAAATTGGATATTTCCTTCATTGCCAAATACACTGGCTTAACCCAACAAGAACTCCAACAACTTACCCAAACTACTCACAGATAACAAAAAGGCCTAGCACTGCTAAGCCTTTATTTTTTTATTGTTGACCACGTGTTGCCACATATTTCAATTGATCAGCATGTTTTGCCACAAAATCCTTCATTTCTGAATCAGGAATTTGACGAAGGTAGAGGTTAGAACGAATGGTTTCATCCTCTTCACGACAAGTTGACAATACTAAATACTTATCAGTCGCTTTGATCTTCATATTAGGATTCTTCGTACGAGCTGACTCATAGATGTTCTTCAACTGAGTGGTGAAATCTTTATCATCTGTAAAGCTTGTACGATAGAAAGCAGTGTCCTCAGGGACAATGACCAAGCCCATCGCTTCATAGTAGTATTTCCGCTCTGGTGTCTCAATCACGACATACGGATGTTGATCCAAATACTCTTGTTTGTCGTAGTAGTTGACATCGTTAAACATGCGGTGGTCGCCGACCTTACTACCACGAGCATGACCAAACAGCCAAGTCAAACGGTCACTGAAGTCTTTCTTGTTATCCATATCCATGAAGACTGTCCCCATGTATGGCTCATTCCCACCATCAAACGTCTTATTCAAATAAGTTTCATTATCAGTAGTTTGTACAACAGGTTCATCCAACTCAGTACCCGGTGCATAGACATAAGCAATTGCTTCAGGGTTAACAGCTGTTAACTGAGCAAAACGATTTTTTAAGTAATCTTTTTCTTCTTGACTAGGTTCATATTTGGCTGCTTGCTTGGTTGAACTTGTTCCAGTTGTCTTTTTAGCCGTGCTAGATGACTTACTTCCTCCAAAAGGATTAAAGAAAATAAATCCAGCAACAAGCACAACAACTGCAACAAGAGCAGCAATCACAAGACCCAATTTAGTTGAACTTTTTTCCCCAGCTCTTTTCATTGATTGATCTCCTCTTGATGATTTTTTCTAAAAAATAACACTGAACCCGAAGGTCCAGTGATATTTTACGAGCTAATTAATAATCAAATTATTTAGCTGCGCTTGTTTTTGGAAGAGCTTTACCAGCTTGAGCTGATGCTGCTTTACCATCTTTAGATGCTTTAGCCGCTTTTTCAGCTTTTTGAGCATCTGATTTAGCTTCTTCTTTAGTTTGGTTGTTGTCAGAAGCTTTTACTTCTTTAGAGTTTGTGTTGATTGTTGCAGCACGGTCATCCAATTTGTATGGAAGTGTTACTGAACCATTAGTGTACATATCAGCAGTAACTGTTACTGAACCAGTAGCTGTTACAAGTTCTTTAAAGTCTGTAGCAGTAGTACCTACACGGTATTCTACAACATCACCTTGGTTGAACAAACGTGGAGCTTCTGCATCACCACTTTGGTCAGTTACAGCAGAACCGATTGCAAAACCATTCAACATGAAGTCGATAGTTGCACCTGGAACTGGACGTCCACCACCATCAAGAACAGTTACACGAACGTGTTTGTTTGTGTCAGCTGTTTTAATAGTGATTGGTTCATTTGTTTTACCAGCAACAACTTCGTCAGAAATAGCACCAAAACGGTTGTCGTCTGAAGTAGTTGTTTTAGCAGGTTGTTTGTCATCCCATCCTGTCCAGTTTCCGTATGCATAAACTGGAGATGCTGCTGCAAATACAGCAAGAGCTGCTACTGATGATAATAAAACTTTTTTCATTGTTTTATCTCCTTTTTTCTTTTCAAAAATTATTCGTTACTTCGTAACTATGACTAGTATACTAGGATATTCTTCTCATGTCAAGACTTTTTCTTTAAAAATTTAAAAAAAATTTAAGGTTTTGATCTATTTGAAAGATGAAAGTACGAATGCGTAACATTTCTAAACGAATCCTATTTCACCACTCCATTTTTAGGCAATCGTTTCTTGGGCAAACTAGGATCTACCTTTGCTTCTAATTCTTGAGCTGACTTGACCAGTTCTTTTCGCTTCTTTTCTTTTTTTAGCTCTTGCCACCATTGTCTGATTCCCATTTGTACTTCCTCCTATACAAAAGAGGCTGTTTTTCAGCCTCCTTATCGCTAACATTTTTTGGCATTTCCTGTTTCAAACAAAGGTGAAAGAGGACGATTTTCATGAATACGCACAATTGCTTCAGCAAGGAGTTTGGCAATTGAAATTTGCTCAATCTTATCAATCAAGCGATCTTCCGATAGATAAATCGTATCCAACACAACCAGCTTCTTAATGGCTGATTTTTGAATGTTGTCCATCGCTGGGCCTGATAAAACAGGGTGCGTACAGCTTGCATAAACTTCAACAGCACCCGCTTCTGCAAGGGCATCCGCCGCATGACAGATTGTACCAGCTGTATCAATCATATCATCAATCAAAATACAAGTCTTACCTTCAACACTCCCAATGATATTCATCACTTCACTCGTATTCATCTTATCGACACTCCGGCGTTTATCAATAATCGCAATCGGAGTCTTCAAAAATTCAGCTAACTTCCGAGCACGAGTCACACCACCATGGTCTGGACTGACAACAACATAGTCTTTTCCAATCATCCCGCGACGTTCGAAATAGTCAGCGATCAAAGGCGCACCCATCAAGTGATCAACAGGAATATCAAAGAAACCTTGAATCTGAGCGGCGTGCAAATCAATTGTCAACAGACGATCAACTCCAGCAACCTCAAGCATATTGGCTACCAACTTAGAAGTGATCGGTTCACGAGCTCGAGCTTTCCGGTCTTGACGAGCATAGCCATAATACGGCATCACTACATTAATAGATTGCGCACTAGCCCGTTTCAAGGCATCTACCATAATCAAAATTTCCATTAGATTATCATTAACCGGTGAGCTAGTGGATTGCAAAATATAAACATCTTTCCCACGGATTGATTCTTCAATATTAACCTGAATTTCTCCATCAGAAAATTGACGAACCGTTGACTTTCCAAGCGGTAGTCCCATTTCACGAGACACACGTTGAGCCAATTCTTGATTTGACGACAAAGCAAAGAGCATTAAATCAGAAAATGACATGATTTCCTCCAGTAAAATCTAAAAAACCGTATTGTACACTCAGCACAAATTTCTCCTACCACCATTTTATCGCTTTTTAAACAAATATTCAAATATTAATTTATGGAAATTACAAAATCTATCACTACCTAAATTTACTCAAAAAAGAAGCAGAACAAATGTTCTGCTTCAGTGTAATTCTTAGTTTGGATAGATATAAGTAACAGTACCTTGTGCTGTTGTTGGGTTAAACCAACCACGGTAGTTACCAATACTACGGATACCATTGTAGTTAGACTCAGAGACTTGGATGCTTGTTGTAGATTGAACGGCTGTAACAACTGCTACGTGTCCATATCCACCATCATTCCAACATGCAATAGCACCAACTTGTGGTTGAGATCCTGTACGGAATCCTGCTGCTGCTGCACTTGCTGCCCATTGTCCACCATTACCCCAGTAATCGCCAGCCCATGGAGCTAAAACTTTCACACCCCATGTACACTCACCAACTGGATAAGATGATGCAGATATACTATAAGTTGGACGAGAAGTCGTAGCTACTGGCGCTGCAGCTGCTTGAGTTTGAACAGCAGGTTGAGCTACTGCTTGAGTTTGTGCAGCTGCTGGTGTTTGAGCTGCTGCTTGAACTTGCGCTTGAAGAGTTGTATTAGCAGAAGCTTTTACAGCTGCTTGTTGTTCTTTTTGTTTTGCACGGTAAGCTGCTTCAGCCGCTGCCGCTGCCGCTGCTGCTTTTTCAGCTTCAGCTTTTTGTTGCAACAAGGCATTCTTTTCGTTTTCAGCAGTTGATTTTTCAGCAGCCAAGTTCAATTGTGCTACTTTCAACTCAGCTTCTTTTGTTGACAAAGCTTGCGCATCATCTTCTAATTGCTGTTTGTTTGCAATGACAGTATTGATAGCGTCGTTGTTTTCTTTTTGTTTTTGTGCAATGTCTTCTTTATCACGTTTTTGCTCTTGCAACATTTTGTTGTTAGCATCTGCAATTTCATTCATAGCAGAAATACGTGAAATAGCTTCTGTCAAAGATCCAGAGCTAACAATCGCATTAATATAGCTTGTTGCAGTCCCAGTTGTTTGAGCACTACGTGCTTGATTTGCAAGTGATTCTTGACGAGCAACGATATTTTTTGACAACTCATCGATCTCAGCAGATAATTTTTCAGATTCGTCATTCAAACGATCATTTTCAGCTTGAAGATCTGCTTGTTGTTTCTTGATTTCAGATACTTGGCCTTGAATTTGATCTACTTGAGATTGCGCACTTTGTTGTTGTTGATTAATACTATTGATTTTGTTATCTTGAGCAGCAATCTTATCATCTGTTGAGTCTGCTGATACACCAGCTACAACTGCACCTTGTGATAAAGCTACTGTACTCAATAAGATTGTGGCAAATAATTTTTTCTTCATTAGATAAATTTTCCCTTTCTAATAAGACACTAACTAGTATAACAAATTTTTTGAAAATTTATATTACGCTATTGTTACATTTTTATTTCGAGTTTATAAATAAATCTTTTCAAGTAAAGGCTGTAATACGATCAATAGCAGCACATTCAAAATTAAACTTGGTGCAATTTGGTAAATAATTAGTGTGACCCAGTTGAATTTTATACCGATAAAAAGAATCAAAAGAAGATTGGTTAAAAACTGAAATAATAGAATCGTTAATAAAAATGTAAAAAAACGAGTCAATCGATTGACCAAAATAATCTGATTACACCGATAAAAAATCACCTGTATTAAAGGGAAGACTAGGAAGGCAATTCCTATAGTGTGAAAAAAATACACATCAAAACAAAAACCAAAAAGGATTCCCCACCAAATACTAGCTATCTCAGAAAAATAGAGACTAAATAACATAAAACCATATAGAAATAAAAATGAAGTAGGTTCAAATGGGTCTGGACAGAAACGAGAAATATGAAAAGAGATTTGCCCATCAACAAATAAAAATAAGAATAAGATTAAAGGGAAAAAATAGTACTTACGTATGACTTTCACGCTACTCTCCAATCAATAGTACATAACGATTGACATCTAAATTAGCCTTTGGTTTCACACGAATTTCTTGCCCTAACTGATCAGATGCCTTTTGAGTAGAAGTCACCGTACCAAGAGGTAAGTCACTACTCTTGTATTTTCCTAAGCCACTTGTTGAAACGAGAGATCCTTTTTTAATTTCAACTGGATCTCCAATTTGCAACAATCGAAACTCACCCGTCTTCTCATCATAACCATTTAATAATGCAAAAATAGAGTGACCTTGACTCTCAATTTTAAACGTCAGGTGTTGTGACGAAATAGTATCTTCGACTAATAATTTCACTTTACTAGAATGCTTCTCTATACTTTCTACCACACCAATGACACCACCAGATGAAAGAACAAACATGGAATCAGAAATTCCATCTGAACCACCCTTATCAATAACAAATTCCAGATCCCATGAACCGTAATTACGGTCAATAATCTCACTAACAACTTGTTTAGTACCAGACACAGAATTTTTGATAGCCAACAAATCTTTTAATTCTCTATTTTCTGATTCCAAACGACTAAGTTTTGACTGGTCAATATCCCTTTGATAAAGATTTGATTTTAAAGAACGGTTTTCATCATTTAATTCAGATAAATTTTTTAAATCTTTTGCCTTAGATTCCACAAGAACAAATGGTACCGATACCACCTTATCAACCATAGCTAATAGATCAGAAGATTTTAAAACAATTGAAGTTCTAACAGATGGAAAAAGAAATAAAATTCCTGAAACAGTTAAAACAAAAACAAAACTAAAAATTTTAAAAAAACGATTCAAGAACATAGATAAAACCTTCAAAAATATAAAAAATAGTTTGAGATAACATCTCAAACTTAGAAATTATACGGAGAATGGGGGATTCGAACCCCCGCGCCAGTTACCCGACCTAACGATTTAGCAAACCGTCCTCTTCAGCCTCTTGAGT